>Ga0210057_1000072_pt1 | contig 194807 bp, 182 predicted proteins | sample CryGeyCG2114_010_2_FD_183968 | JGI IMG/M metagenome (GOLD analysis project Ga0210057, IMG submission 183968) | Groundwater microbial communities from aquifer - Crystal Geyser CG10_big_fil_rev_8/21/14_0.10 (SPAdes) (version 2) | ecosystem: Environmental > Aquatic > Deep subsurface > Groundwater...
ATTTTAGCTCGTACTTCAACAGCTTCCCGTCTTGATAAATAGCATTCGGCATTTCCGAAACTCTTCGAGAGTATTTATTGCCACTGTCATGAATCCAGTCTGACAGAGTATCCAAAGCACTGACCACAGGAGGAGCCCCCTTACCATATGAGCTTAAATAAATCGGGTTAGCTAAAGCACCCGAGGAATTAACTTGAAGAGTCTGCCGATAAATTTCTCCGGCTTTCAGATAGATTTTGTCACCAGGTTGAAAATTATTACTCACGATATTATCAAGAGTCTTCCACGGCGCTTCCGGCGACCTACCTTCGAAATCATCGTTACCTGTCTTCGGATCGACATAGTACTCAACTCCTATGTACTGAGGAACCGCAGCGGTTTCGGCCTGAACCTTCATAATTCCCGTAACGATAGATGTTGTCAGAAATAAGGCTACGGCAACGAAAGCTCCCCAATGAAAATGGTGACTTGCGGAAAACCCATGCCACCGGTCATACCAGGAATACTTCTGACAAAGATTATTGTGTAAATTTTCCATTTTGTATCAATTTGAAATTATTTGCCTAAATTATAGCAAAACTACAAGAACTTGTCTTTGTGAAAATAAAAACCTCGTCAGCCGGGGCTGACGAGGTTTTCTAAACGAAGATTTATTGATTTTCTTCGAAGTCTTTGATGGCCTGAACAACTCGTCCATCTTCCTTGAGATCTTCAATGAAGAGAACGTGCTGGCGGTTGATGTACATTTCATCTACCGGGCCATGAAGCTCGTTGCCAAGCTTGACCAAAGAGAGCTGTTGCTGTTGAGTCGGAACTGATCCTGCTGTATCATCCGGAGTCCTAGTCTGTAGTACCGGAGTAACCTGCAGGTAATAGATATTGGCTAGTTTAACATAATCGTCCTCAACATTGGACATCTTGCCGAAATAGACTTGGCCATTGGTCAAGAAGACCGCTTGATAGTTGGCCTGGGCAATCATTGAACTGTTGGAACTAGAGAAAAGTTTGTCTTTGAACAATACTCCAACGACCGCCAAGATAATGACAATAGTCACTACCAAGACCCATGGTCCGACACCGCCTCGGCGCGCTCTTGGCATAGATTCATTCATACCGGAATCATAGGAACCGGCTTCTTGATCGCCGTCAAAAGAACGGCGCATACCTTCGGGGTTTCTTCTAAGATTGATGTTCATTTTTTTGTAATTATTTATAATTAATCAAACTGACACGATATGCGGGAACAGTTCGTCTCAACAAAGCAAAACTTTAAACTGTGAAGACTTTATTCCCAGATGAAACACCTCAATTTCCCTTTCGCTGACATCTGCTGTGATATTGAATGCAAAAAAATCAGAATCTACAAGCCCTCTTTGGGAAGGTGACTGGAGGCTGGTTTGAGGCTCTCTCTTAGCTGAAATTTGTGCTTGCCGACCAAGATTCATTCCCGGACTCTGTACGACCAAGCTGTATTGAGGACTGCTTCTGGCAACTTTAATGTTTGCTTCTTGATAGTTTAACTCGACAACCTTGATCTTAACTTTGTCCCACAACGGCAACTGCCTGACCACAGAAATTTCTGTTTGTGGCATATCGACGGTTAAACGAGGTAATACTTCCCTCTCTGACAAGCCGGAGGATACGGAAACCCCGACCGAGACCGCCCTACCTTCTCCAATCCAATTGCTCTGAATCTTGCTGATATTTACGATCTCTAAATTCTCGAAACTAAAAATGCCTGACGCAGCAAAACTAAACGCCTGCAGCCAGACAAATACGGCAATCAAAGCCCAAATTACAATTTTTTGGCCTTCCAACGGTTTTGGAACCGCTAATCCTGCGGGATTAAGCACTTTTTATGGTTTTTAGTTTCTAGAGTTTATCCACAATTATTATAAAATTATAACACTAGCAGAGCAAATTTCCAAAGTAAAAGTCAAATAAAAAACCGTCCCGGTTGAGGGACGGTGCCAAAGTAAAAATAAACTCAAAAACTACTGGGTTTTTGACCTCATCCAAGCTTTACCCTCGAACTTCAAATACAAAACAGGTACCATGACTAAGGTCAGCACGGTTGCGAAGGCGATCCCGAAAGCGACTGCCACGGAAAGCCCGCGCCAGAACTCATCGGCAAAAGCCAGTGGCGTAACTCCAGCTATCGTAGTTAGGGTCGTCATCATGATCGGCTCAAGCCGTGCTTCCCCTGCTTCAGATAGAGCATTTTTTATGGCCATTTTTCTGATATTGATATTGTAGTTGATCCGATCAATTAGAATGATAGCATCGTTGACGACAATTCCTGACAGCGCGACCACACCCAAGAAAGTTGAAAAGCCGAAATCTTGATTGGTTACCAATGTGCCAAAGACGACTCCGATAGTAGCCAGTGGCAGAGTCAGTAAAATAATAAACGGCTGCTTGAAACTATCGAATTGCAACACCAGAATGAACATAATAAGAATAACGGCGACAATCATTGAATACCAAAGCTCGGTGAAGGATTGCTGAATGTCTTCAACCTCTCCACCGAAAATTATTTCAACGTCTGAGGACAGGTTCATTTCTGAAACCTTCGCCTCAAACTGTTGCTGGATCTTGGCTGGGGTCGTGCCAGTTAGCTCAGCACGGACATTGACGATTCGCTTCAGATCCCTGTGCCTTATAGCCTCAACCGCCGGCGCCAAATCCAAGTCCGCCACTTGATCGAGTTTTACGATCTGTCCGGCGGGGGTAATAATGTTCAGATTGGAGACCTCTTCAATCGAGGCAGGTTTCTCCGCAGATGCAAATACCACAACGTCGATATCGTCACCAGAAAGTGTAATGCTGGTAGCCAGCACTCCATCGAGAGCGGAACGAATCGCAGTCGTTACGGACACGGCGCTGAGTCCATAACGGCCGAGCTCGCGCTGCTTTAAGTTAAAGTTAAAATCTGGAGGTGTCGTTCGGACATCAGTTTCAATATCTCGTACACCAGGGATTGTCTCCAAAATTCCAACTGAATCTTGAGCAATACCTTCAACTTCTAGCAAGTCATCCCCCAACACTCTAATCTCTACGGGAGCCCCGGTCGGCGGACCAGCAGACAACTCTTCTACGGTTACATCAGCGGAGGAGATTATTTTAACTTTCTGCCTCAGACGGTCGGCAATCTCAAAGCTCGACAGATCTCGCTCACTCCTATCAACGAGGTTGAGAATAATTTGACCGGTATTCGATTTGGAAGAGCTAGAGGCAAAAATGTCTCCAGCAGACATAGAAACTCCAACATTGGAGACAAAGTTTTTCGCTTCAGGAATTTCAATCAGCAATTGTTCAACTTCCCCAACGGCTTTTGAAGTTTCAAGTAAAGTCGCTCCCGGAGGCAGCTCGATGTTGATAAACATCAGGTCCGTGTCTACATCCGGAAAAAGTTTAACAGGGATCACTCCCCCGACCACTAAACCAAGAGAGATGACAAACCCGAAGATTAACCCCCCGACAAAACGAATTTTTTTCTTTCGACTATCCAAGACCTCACGAATGACCTTGGCATAAAGTTTTTCCAATTTAACGGTAACATATTTTTCCAAAATCGTTTCTTTGTCCACTATCCCCTTACCATGAGACAAAACCCATGCGGACAAACCAGGTAAGATCACGAGCCCAATAAAGAGCGAGGAGCCGAGTGAAGCGGAAATTGTGATTGGTAGAGTTTTCAAAAATTCTCCAAGGATACCGCTGACCAAAAACATCGGCACGAAAGCGGAGATAGTGGTTAGTACCCCGGATATAATAGGCCATTTGTATGTTTCGAGAGAATAGAAAGCTGCCTGTTGCGGTGTGTAGCCTTTGCGAATACCATCGTGGATTCCTTCCAGAAGTACGATAAAAGTATCAACTAGTAAACCCATCGACAAAACAAGCGAGAATAGCACCAAACTGTTTAGTGTGGAGCCGGTTAACGAGAGAATACCCAGAGACATAAAAAACACAAGAGGAATAGTGAGAGTCGCTACAATCGCTTTCCTAAAACTTAGCGCTAAAGTCAGTAAAACAAAAATCATCACAACCGTTTGTAATCCGGAATTTTGCAACGTATTGAAATCATTGCGAATAAAAAACGACAAATCACTGGTTACTTCGGCCTGGACCGATGAAGGGATGACCCCGGTTTTCTGTAACTCTTCGACTTTGGCTTTCGAAAGATCCACCATCTCGATGATGTTGCCGCCGGTTTTTTTGAAAATTTGAACTGAAATAGCGGGCTTCGGTGTCTCACCTTTTACTGAAACTCTAGAGATCGAAGTTCTTTCTTTTAAAATATCTTCAATGACAGCGATATCACCCAGCAAAACTTGCCCTCTACTGTCATTACGAATAACAATATTTTTGATATCAGACACAGTTTCAAACTTACCCGTCGCACGAATGTTGTAAACCTTCCCTGAAAGTTCCAAATCCCCTAACGGTAAGCTAATATTTGATCCGCGAAGTGTACCCAAAACTTGATCCACAGAAACGCCAAGGCGGGACATTTCGCCTTCGTTTAATCGTACTCTAATCTCCCTATCCTGAACCCCCACAAGCAAAACCCGAGATACGTCTGGAACCTTTTCCAATTCATCTTGAATGCGCTCACCGAGAACTTTGAATTCTTCGCTGGAAAGATCTCCCAAAAAACTAAAAGTGACCAGTGCTTGATCGTTGATGTTCACATCCGAGACGATAGGATCCTCGGCTTGGGAAGGCAGGTCAGTGACTCCGTCGACAGCGTCTTTGAGATCCTGAATGCTTTTTTCTAAATCAGCATCCGCTTCAAATTCCACCGCCACTGAAGAAACCGAGAGCGAAGAATTGGAAGTAATAAGTTTGACATTGTCGATATTTTGGATCTTTTCTTCTATCTTATCGGTAACCAATTCTTCGACATCGGCAGGAGAAGCTCCGGGAAAAATAGTAGTGACAACACCGAAAGGAACCTTAACCTCCGGATTGGCTTCCCGAGGAAGATTCGCTCCAGCGATGATACCCCAAATAGCAATACCAATGATCAAAAGCAAATTGATCCGATATTTTTTTACAAAAAAACTCAGGACGCCCTTCTCGGCGCGCTTGATCTTTTCAAGGTTTAACTGCTCTGCTTCCCGCCCTTCGTTGTGAACCATACAGACTTAATTAGTTACCTTTTGGAACAACGTTGTCACCTGGTTCTACGATACCGCCTTCATTGAGAATCAAATCATCTCCAGGATTTAAACCTGATAAAACTTCTACAAAACTGCCGTAGACCTGACCGAGCTGAACCTCTCGCCTGACGGCCTTACCGGCCTCGTAGACTAAAACGGTCTGGCTATTCTGACCGACCTCAACCGTATTCAAAGGCACGACAACAACCCCAGGAGCCTCGAAGACTAACTCAATCTCAACCTCAACTATACTGCCAGGTAAAAATTCCCCGTTATCGTTTGCAGCCTCAATCTTGATACCAACCTTACCTGTGGCATTGCTGGCAGCCGGTTCAATTTCTGACACGCGACCAACATTTTTACCATCAATCGCAACTGCTTGACCAAGCTTCACTGCTCCGGCCATCGCCCCACTGATTTCTACTCGGATTTCTATAGCATTTATATCACCCAATTCGATCAACTCTTGTCCAGGAGAAACCTGTGACCCCAGAGCTGTTTTATGAGAAATTACTGAGCCGGTAAATGGTGCGCCGAGACTCAGGTTGTCATATTGAAACTTCGCTGCGGCATACTGAGAATTAGCGGCGCTGAGTTGTGTAGAAGAACCAATTTTTTGAAGCTGGGCAGCGGTCTTCTGTGCACCTACTGCATTCTCGGCGTTGGAAACTTGCAGCGAGGCTATTTCCACCTGTTTGGTTAAAGAAGATATGCTGTTGCTGACTTGAACGTCAATATTGAGAATAGCATTGCGAGTGGATTTGACTTGGGAGTCGGCCGCGTTCAACTGACTGGAAAATACTTGCACTTGAGCCTTTGCCGCGGCAATATCGACACTGCTGAAACCATTACCTTCTACCGCATAAGTCAGTAGGGTCAAAGTCTGGTTATTCAGGGTTTTCACCTGTTTTATGGCTTCCTCTAAAAGATTTAGATCGGTGGCAATATTGTTACTCGGGGTCAGGGACAATTTTGAAAAACTTATCTTCGCAATAGTAAACTGGTTTAGGGCTTGAGTTTGTAATTCCTGATTAGTAGTAAAAACGCTCTTGTAAGCATAGTCGTTGATATTGGGTCCGCCCAAAAATCTCATTGCCTGGTCAACAGTCGCGTATCCTGAATCATAGGCAACATAAGCAGCGTCAAGGGCTTGCCGCTTCTGTAATTCGCCTGAGACTTGAGCGTCGGCCAGTTGTTGCTTTATCAATTCCAGATTCGCCTGAGCTTGAGAAAGCGCAAGTTGGGACTGTGCAGCAGAGCTTTGAGTCGAAGCTTCGGTTTCGGATACGCTACTCTGTGCATTGGACAGTGATGATAAAGCAGAAAAATAACTCGCTTCAATACTTGAATTGGCCAAGCGGAAAAGATCAGTGCCGGCAGAGACTTGGCTTCCGACAGGTAGAATGTATTGAACTGTTCCCTGAACCAAGCTTCGAATAACCGTACTTTGCTTGGCTTTGGCCTGACCCGATAATTTGAGCGGGACCTTGATTTCGTTTTGTGATACTACTTTCTGAATCTGTACCCCGGCAACCTGCGGCTCTGGCTCGACGGTTTCTTCGCTGCCTCGGAATTTAGAAATCAAACCAACAGCCACGATAAAAATCACCGCATAAATCCCGGCTTCGATCAGGTACTTTTTCTGCAAATACTTCCTCATAAATGTTTACTAAAAAAATAAATTAAGAATGCTTATTCTAACTCATTTTTACTTTTTTGTCAATAAAAAATACGCCCGGTCGACTCTGTACGAATAGGCGTATTTTTGAGCTTAAACTAGGGGTTATTCGGCATAGTAGCTGACTTCATACATTCTTTGCAGCGATGTTTGTGCGTTGCCAGCTCGTAGATAGCAGACAGACCAACCAAGACGTAAATCAAGGTTGCCAGCCATCCTGGAATATAATTACCGATACCGTAATCAAAAGCTTCGAGAAGCCAGTTTAGGCCTCCGATGGAAAGCAAGATAAATGTTATTTTATGCATTTATTTTGATTTCACCCCCTTTCAAATGGGTTAGTGAATCTTGACGTAATTATAACACCTTTATGAAAAGAGAAATAGCAATTATTTCTTTTGCTGCTTAGAATTTTCATGGGTCTGAACCACTTCCAACATTTTCTCCGCCGAGACTTTTTGATCCTCCAAGAAAGTCAGTTGATATTTATTCAGATCTTTTTTATCTTTGAATTTTTCCAAGATTAACTTCGTGTACTCCGCTATGGTAGCCGGGTCAACCTCAGCAAACTCCTCACAGTAGTAAGCCAGCATGCTGACGGTGTTTTGCAAGGCATCGACAAAAACCAAGCCCTGGCGGATAAGAAAATCTGTTTCATGTTCCCCCGCCCGGACGATCACTCTAGAAAATCCGATCGAACCTATTAGGGGTGCGTGATTAGAAAAAATTTCCGTCTGACCCAGAGCAGTCTCCAGCTTTACTGAGTTCACCTCGCCATCAAAAAAGGTCTTATCAGGTGTACGAAGATTAAGATGGAATTTTGGCAAATCCATATTTAGGCTTTCTTAGCGTGTCTCTCCCTGACTTCCTCTATAGTACCGACCATGTAGAAATTCGATTCGCTGATCTCATCGCATTCACCGTCCAGAATAGCTTTGAACCCTTTGACCGTATCTTCTCGCGAGACGAATTTCCCCGGAGAGCCGGTGAACTGCTCGGCGACAAAGAAACTTTGCGTGAGGAATCTTTGAATTTTCCGGGCCCGGTTGACCAGCAGCTTATCGTCCTCAGAGAGTTCGTCCATACCAAGAATCGTAATGATATCTTGTAGCTCCTTGTAGCGTTGCAAGGTTCTCTGAACCTGGGTAGCAACCGAATAATGCTCTGCTCCAACGATTTCTTCTTTGAGTGCCAGCGAAGTTGAGTCTAGCGGGTCGACGGCCGGATATAGACCAAGCGAAGCAAGCTTGCGAGACAAAACAACTGTCGCGTCCAAATGGGAGAAAGTCGTTGCAGGGGCCGGGTCGGTCAAGTCGTCGGCTGGAACATATACAGCCTGCACGGAAGTAATCGAACCTTGCCTGGTCGAGGTGATACGTTCTTGCAGTTGTGCCATTTCGGTAGCCAAGGTTGGTTGATAACCTACAGCCGAAGGCAAGCGCCCCATCAACGCCGAAACTTCAGCGCCGGCTTGGGTAAAACGAAAAATATTGTCGACAAACATCAAGACATCCTTACCCTCATCACGAAACTTCTCTGCCAGAGTCAAACCGGTAAAACCAACGCGCAATCTTGCGCCAGGTGGCTCGTTCATCTGTCCGAAGACCATCGCCACTTTGTCCATAACCTTAGCATCCGTCATTTCTCGGATAAGATCATTGCCTTCACGGGAGCGCTCTCCAACACCGACGAATACGGAGTTACCACCATGTGCATGAGCTACGTTGTGAATTAGCTCTTGGATAACCACTGTTTTCCCCACCCCGGCTCCGCCGAACAGAGCAACCTTACCACCTTTGATAAAAGGTGCCAGAAGGTCAATTACTTTGATACCGGTCTCGAAAATTTCTACCTTACCGCTTTGCTCTTCCAGGGATGGAGAATGTTTGTGGATAGGTTGACGTTCTACATTTGCATCAAAACTCCCCTGGCCGTCGATCGGGTCACCGGTAACATTCAAAACTCGTCCGAGCACGCTTTTACCTACCGGCACTCTAATCTGACTTCCGGTATCGATTACTTCCTGTCCGGCATAGAGCCCCTCGGTAGCGGAAAGAGCGATTGTGCGAACCACTCCTTCTCCTACGTGTGCCTGAACTTCCAAAGTCAAACCAGTTTCAGGAACTCGTAAGGCCTGATATTTTGGTGGAACACTTCCGGAAAAATAAACATCAACGACGACACCCACCGCGCGAATAATTTTTCCTGACGTTGCAGTGGTTTGAGTTTTTTCCATAACTTGTGTGGATTCTTTACTTTTTCTAGCCATAAAATTAGTAACTTATGAATTTGCGCCTAAAGCCTGTCTGCCTGCGGCCAGCTCTGCCAGCTGCTGGGTAATAATGCTTTGGCGAACTTTATTATATTCTAAGGTCAAATTTTCTATCATCTCATCGGCGGCCTCAGTTGCCTGCTTCATGGCGACCATGCGACTGGAGTATTCAGAGGCTTTGAGTTCGAAAAACGCTTGCAGGAAGAGAGTCTGAACCAATTGCAGTGAAAGTATATCTATAATATCGTCTTCGTTTGGTTCAAAATACAAATGCTGATCGACTAACTCTTTCTGTTTTTTTGCATCCGACTTCGGGAACCATTCGAAATGCGTCTGTAGCATCGACTCATCAAACGGTAAATAAATCTTACGAGTGATATGGATAGTAAATGGATTTACGTAGTGAGGAGAAACGAAAATTACTTGCTTGACCTCTTTTTCCTCCCAAAGACCCAAAATGACACTAATAATCTCTAAAGCGTCAAAGGCGTCCATTTGCTCAGACAAACCGTCAAATCTCCTATGGACTGGCACCTTCATCCTCCGCGCTGCTTCCGCACTTTTTTTTCCGATCGTAATCAACATTCGATCATTTTCAGACAAGCTCTTCCAGTCATCCGATTTGAACAGCGCATCGATCAGGCGAGTGTTAAGAGAACCGGCCAGACCTTTATCGGAAGTCACTAAAATGTAGAGAATCTTACCTTCTTGCCTACTCTCTCCGTAAACGGTATTTTTGAAACTCCCGTGAGCCATGGCCAAACCCTCAATCAATTTCCAGGCATACTCGCGGGTCGATAAGGCTTTCTTCTGAAAACCTTTCATTTTGTTGGCCGCGACTAACTGCATCGCCTGAGTAATCTTGCGAGTGCTCTCTGTCGAATGAATTCGGTTTTTTACTTCAGCCAAATTCGGCATACTTCCTATCTAAAAATCTTTTTAGCGGCTTCATCGAGCGACTTCTGCACGTCTTCGGTTAAAGCTTTTTCTTTCTCAATCTTTTTGGCTAGATCAGGATAACTTGACTCAAAGCTGACAAGACCATTCTCAACACGACTGGAAACTTCTTCTTTCGTGATATGGTCGAGGTAGCCATGCATGGCGGACCAGAGGATAAAGGCTTCCTGCCAAAGAGCGCGCGGTTTGGCCGGGCGCTGTTTCAGCGATTCTTCCAGTCTTTCCCCTCGGACGAGTTTCTGTTTTGACTCTTCGTCCAACTCGCTGGCAAATTGAGAAAATGCGGCTAAGTCATAGTACTGCGCAAGATCGAGTTTGGCTCGACCGGAAATCTTTTTCATAATGTTCGTTTGCGCAGCGCTGCCGACACGAGAAACAGAAATACCAATGTTCACGGCCGGACGAATACCACGGTAGAACAGAGAAGGTTCGAGGAAAATTTGACCGTCCGTGATGGAAATCACGTTAGTCGGGATGTAAGCCGAAACGTCGCCGGCTTGAGTTTCGATAATAGGTAGCGCCGTGATGCTCCCTCCCCCATGTTCCTTATCAAGTCTGGCGGCTCGCTCAAGCAGACGAGAGTGGATGTAGAAAACGTCTCCCGGATAAGCTTCGCGTCCCGGCGGTTTGTTCAAAAGCAAAGAGACTTCACGGTAAGCGACAGCGTGCTTGGACAAATCATCGAATACTACCAAAACATCTTTGCCTTGATTCATAAAATATTCGGCCAATGCAGTTCCTGCGTAAGGCGCTAAAAATTGCGACATTGCCGAACCAGACGCTGAAGCACTGACGACTGTGGTGTACTTCATTGCCCCGTGTTCCTGCAACGTCCGTACAACCTGAGCGGTTTTAGCATCGCGCTGCGCAATTGCCACATAGACGCAAATCATATTCTGACCCTTTTGATTCAAAATAGTATCGATGGCAATTGTGCTTTTCCCGGTCTGACGATCGCCAATAATCAATTCACGCTGACCCCGACCAATCGGGATCAAAGCGTCAATAGCCAAAATCCCTGTCTGCACCGGAGTTGTAACCGGCTGACGCGACATGACGTCCGGCGCTATAGTCTCCAGCGGCATTGGTGTTCCAGCCGGCAACGGGTTCCCGCCATCTAGCACGTTTGCCAGCGGGTCGACCACTCGACCCAGCAAAGCTTCGGAAGCCGGAAAGGACAAAGTCTTGCCGGTAGACTGAACCGGGTCGCCGGATTTGATATCTTCCGACGGAGCCAAGGCGACAGCATAAGACTGGTCCTGACCGATTTGTACGACCAAGGACTCTACGCCGGACTCGCCGGCCGTGACAACTTCGCCCATTTTCAGGCTGGAAATACCTTCGATTTCTATCACCCCGTCTTTGACAGACCGGACGTAACCAGCCTCAGATTGTTCGACACCGTCTTGAGTTAGGTTGCCCAGGACCTGATCTATATTTTCGAAAAAGTTTTTGAAGTCTTCTTTGTTCATAATTTCACTGATCTACTAACTTGTTTAACTTGTTTGAGCCATGAGGCATCGTACATCTTTCCTTCGGCAAACACCCGCACCCCACCCAGAAGATCGCCTGACACAGAGAATTCAACAAAGGGATTTTTTGAAATCTTGGCAATATTTTTGCGTATTGTCTCGGCTTCGTGAGTATCCATATCCCTAGGCGACTGCACCTTCCAGAAACTAACATCGGAATAGCGAGAAAGGTAAAGCCTGATCTGGCGGCTTATCTGTTCCACGGTCTGGCTTTGGACTGTCCACTTCAAAACTTGTCCGAGATACCCTCCCCGGCTCTTTTCCAAATCCTCCTGAGTCATGCTCAGATAAAATTCCTTGAGAGCCATTTCAATACCAGTTGTACTCTTGCCTTGTTTGTCGGCAAGCTTGCCCAGATCGGCCGCAAAATTAGCGGCGGAGGCACTGCGTAAATATTTCACTAGTGCCTCTGGGTAGTGTTTACCCACTTCCCTAGCGATCAAAGATTCGCGGCTTGCGGTTTTCGTTTCGAACAGGCCTTTACCAGCTAGCAAAGCAGCGTCTTTTATAAATGCTGCGAGTATTTTCCTGGTCATTGTTTGCTCGCGACTTTACTGACTTCGGTCCAGGAGCTTTTAACACTCTCACGAACCACATTTTCCGGGACCTTGTTCTTCAAAATTACCAATACCGTTTTTTCTATCGCAGCTAGAGTCTCGGCTTCGATATCATGTCTGATCGACGATTTCATCTGATCGACTTTGGCCTGAGCCTCACCAATGATCTGTTCTTTTTGCTTCTGCGCTTCAGCAAGCAAATTTTTTGCCCTCTCTTCGGCTTCTTGGCGAGAACTACGAATCTCTTCCTGGAGTTGAGCAACCAATTCTTTGGTCTTGGCTTCTTGCTTTTCAAGTTCGGCCTCGAAACTTTTTTTCATTTCTTCGGCTTCGGAAATATTTTTACGTACCGTTTCCCGGCGTTCATCGATGTACTTCAATAGCGGTTTATACAAAAATCGGGTTAGTACGACAAGTAACAACCCGATATTAACCAGATATAAAACGACACTTGAAAAATCGATTCCTAGATTTGAGAATGCATTCATATCTGCGGTAAGAGGATTACAAAGCGAACAGGATGATCAGAGTGATAACCAATGAATAAATACCGGTTGATTCGGTAATTGCCATTGATACGATCATGTTGGGGATAATTTTACCGGTGACCTGAGGATTTCGGCCGATGGCTTCCATCGCTCGAGCTGCGATAATTCCTTCACCCACTCCCGGACCAATAGCGCCCAAACCCATGCAGAGTCCGGCGGCCAAAAGTCTTGCTGCTTCAATGTCCATTTTTTTTCAAAAATTTAATGATAATCAAAAGCTATTATAAGGATTTTTACCCGATGTAGTCAATACTGAGCTGGCAATTTGTGTAGTTTAAGCGGTTTCCGGGTCTTCTTGCACTGAGGCAATGCTGCCGGCGATGTACTGAACCGACAGTAAAACGAAGACAAAGGCCTGGATGAGTCCGGAAAAAATGCTCAAAACCACGAACGGTACCGGCACGAAATAATGGGTGTAGACGGAGAGACCTGCGATAACCGCAACCATGACCTCCCCGGCAAAGACGTTGCCGAAGAGACGAAATGATAGCGAGAATACTTTCGCCAGTTCACTGATTACGTTCAAAAGTCCGAGTAGAAACTTTACCAAGCCATCGGCTATTTCAGCTGGCTTGCGAGCCGCAAGCAAAGGTCCCAGGGTAACAAAGGTTCCGATATAACGAAGCGGCGAGATACGGAGAGCTAAAATATTGGCCATGATGACCATAGCAAGCGCCATAGCGATAGTCAGTGACAGGTGCGCTGTCGGTACGGCAAAAATCGAAGTTTCTCCGGCAACAATATCGGAAACCAACGGAATCACGCTGAACTGGTTGGCAATGAGGATAAAAAGCAACAAGGTCATCATCAAAGGGAAAAATTTCTCGGCTTTTTTCCTGTCGCCAAAAGCGTTCTCCAGCTGTGACATCATATAATCCACAAGCAGCTCAAAAGCAACCTGCAGTCTGGTCGGGACGATGCCCATTCTCCGCACGGAGAGTACCGCCAGGAGAATGAGGATCAAGCTGACAAAAAAAGACCCCAAAACAGCATTTTGGATATGCAAGGGCCCGAAGGTGAAAATGTTATCTGCGGCAAGTGAAATGTTTTCCATATTATTCTTGCTCTGCTCCCCGGGACAGACTCTCTATTACTTTCGGGTCGGCTTTGACGTATCTTTTCAAAAGCTTTATCGTCACCGGAAAAGAAATAATCAATCCGCCGATCAGGCCGTAAGGTTTCGGAAAGTCGAATGCCCGATCGAGCAGTAGTCCACCGCCAACGAAGACGGCTAGCACTACTAGGTTGATGGCAAAAACTTTCAAACGAATTTTCCAGCCGTACCAGGATGCAGTCATATATTTTTAGCAGAGGTCAGTATACAAGATTTTGACCGTTTCGTAAACTAGTGCGAATTTTTATCATGATGATCGAGGTGGTCCATGAGCAGTTTGTGGACTTCCATAGCCTCCTTACGGTCGATATGGTCCCCCGTATCTTGCTTGAGCTGCCTAACTGCCTTGTCCACTTCGCGTCTAGTAATGCCACCAGATTTGTAGCTCGTCACTAGACCTTTGACATATTCTCTCTCGGTCGGCTGGAGGTATTTAGCCTGACGCAAAATCTTGTCCAGGTCATGCGGCTTAATAGAATGCGAAGAGGAGGTGGAAGAATCAAAAAAACCTACCATGTTTTTATTTTCCCTGAGCCTGTCGAAGGGTGTACACCCCTTAACAAAATCTAAGGACTTGATAATTCTTAGAAATTTATAACACTCCAATTTTAGCATATTTCAGCCAAAAACACTAAGAAATAAGGAAATTTGATTATTCATCAACAAACCCCTCTTGACAAGGATACCTGGATCTGATAATATTTCGACTATCGCGTCTGGCATCCTGCCAGTCGTTTTCAGTCGAAAGACAACCACAAGGAGGGCAAAATATGCCCAATCGCAATTCCCGGACGAATTCCGGATCCTCTCTCCGCACGAGCTCGCGTTTCATCTCCCTGCCCACCCCCAACGGCTCCGGCATCCGCGCCACCCTCGATCTCAAGCGGGTAAACTTCACCCGCCACAGCAACGAGGCCGCCGGCGTTCAATCGGCCGAAACCGGCGAGATCGAGGGCTACAAGGTCATCCGCTATCGCGGTCAAAGCATCGCGATGCCGATCGCGGATTTCAACGAGATGGTCGCTCAGTGCGCCGCGAAGATCGCGAATTTGACGGGAACCGGCGCCGGCGCCTAGCCGTCGCGCAAGGCCTGGCAGGATGAGTCCTGCCGACCAACAACCGAGGGTGCTCCACCTGGAGCCCCTCTTCTTTTTTTACAAAAAATAATAATAATTAGCCTTGTCATCCTGATGACAATCAGGATCTATGCATGGTTTGGATGCACAAGAGATCCCTCCCCTTCGTCCGCCGCGGCGGACTCGAAGTCGGGATGACGAAAAGAAGGCGCATGCATTTAGTAATAAGCTATCAGCTAATTCCTAACTGCTATCCACTGCCCTACAGGCCCTTGACAGGATCCCCTGCTTATGTTAGACTCTTTGCACCATGGTTCTCGGCTTGCCGGGAATCGACAAACCACACTTGGAGGAAACTGGATGAACCGGAACATGAACGTGAACCTTTATTACTCGTTCGACACGACCGCCTGACCGGCCGCCGCCGGCCTGACACCTTCTACTCGGGCAACCGAGAATTAGGTCGCCAGCCTGCGGACATGAGCGGGGCTTTCCCACACTGGGAGAGCCACCGCTCTCTTTTTTTATTCCTCCTTTTTTAAAGGAGGCGGCGAGGAACGTGGCGGAGGATTTCCCTCCCCCTTGACAAAATAGGGATTTTGTACTACACTATGTTTAACTCATAGAGTCAAGGAGGACTCATGGCAAAATCCCCCAGCAAAAAGCCTAAGGCAAAAAAACCGCCTCGACCAAAATTTCTCTACGCTCTTTACTTCAGAGACGAAGACGGTACCGGTTACACCGATGCCAGGATGAGGACCCAAGCGGTCTCTGACGCGCACGCCCTGAACCTCTTCCGAGGGCAATTCCTTCGTCGGCACCGTTTCGACAAGGCAAGGGTGCAAGAAGAATTCACTGACCGGTGTCCGGTCGTACGCAAGCTCGAATCAACTCGAGTCAAGCAAGCGCAACCACAAACCCAACGGCCAACAACCGTAGCGCGCGGACAACTTCAAAGCAATCTTTTCAACACGAGTCACCGAGCGACTCGCAACGGAACCTCCCCGACTGTTCGGGTCAGGCAGGTCGGCCTTCGGCCACAGCAACGCAAACTCTTTTACACGTGACCATCAAGGCCGCGTGTCTTTTTTTATACAAAAAAATCCGTCCCGATAAATCGGAACGGAACAAGACGGTACTCCATGCTACGACCTAGTTGGGGCGATCTCCTCCGAAGGCCAGATCCCAGTTCGCGGCGAACGTCTCCCTCGGGACGGACATCGGTTTGTAGCCGGAACGCGAGCCGCCGCCGGTCTGCGCTTCGTGCTGACTCTCCTGCCCGTCATCGCGCCGACGACGCTCCCCGATACTCAGGCTCAGCACGTCCACAACAATGAAACCCAGTCGATGTTTCTTCATCACTCTCCTCCTGTCAAACTAACAAGGCAATTTATACCAAAACTGCCAAATTGTCAATAGTTTAGTCGCAACAAAAACCCTTCTTTCGCCAGAAGGGCTTTGCCTGTTTACTAAGTACTAAGTATTTTTCCTGCTTTTCACTATTCGCTTCTCCCTAAGAAGCTACTAGCTAATTCCTACCTTCTATCTCCTACCACGCTCCGATAATCGCGCCGGCGGCAAGCAAGGTCAGCAGCATGTTCCCAGCCCCCAGCCAGAATAGTGTCATCTTCCCTCCCCAGATAGCATTGCCGAATTGCACAGGCACCACGAAACCGAGCCACACCCAGAAAGCGGTCATAAGCCCTGTTGAAATACTAAGCTCGTCGAGACGACCCATGAGCATCGCCAGCACATAGAACATGACAATGCTGGCAACAAACTGGCCGAAATAGAGTTTGCCCATTTTTTTCTTCTCGGCATCTTTGCGCTCCTGGCTCCAGGTATCCATCCCCATCGCTGTGATAAATATTTTTCCGAACAAAGGTCCGTACCAGATACTACCGATCACCATCGAGGCAATCGCAGAAACGATAATTGAGTATAGATTGATATCACTCATATAATAATTTTAATTCCTATTTAAACTTTATCACAAGCAAAACTACCTGACGACTTCCACTAACTCTTCCTCCCCTGTCGGTCTGACGACGTCAAACCTTACCCGACCCAAAGTTTGACCGCGCTCGGTTTTTATAAAAACTTTCCACTTGCCTGGTACTACGGTCGTCTTGAGAGTGTAGCCACGAAACCCCTCCTGTCTGCCTCCTGTTAAGTTGAACGACAGTCTGTCTTTGATAATCCAAACCTCGCGAGTTTCGTCATAGTATCGCCACTCATGAACAATGGTTGTATTCAGATCCCTCGGCGCAAAGATCGCACTGAAGATATAAATCGGCTGCCCATCGATTATATGTATAGTCCTGCCAGGCACTAGCCTTTCCCAAAAATTTTCTTGCTCTCCTATCAGCAGATATCGTCCGTCCAATCTTGCCACATTGTGATAGACACCTTCTTCCCTTACTGCCAAAGGCACCGGTGGAATAAGATTTGCAAAGTAAAAGAAATTAGTCGTGAAAAAAATCACTCCCACAGAGATAAATACATTTTTCCAGTTAATTCTCTGCCTTACCGCAATAACAGCCAACAATCGAAAAAAACCAAACATTAAAACCAGCGCCAAAACTCCCGACAAAACAAACCATGAGGGATTGATCGAATGAAATACAAAAGGCAAGCTCACGGATAGGATCGTAAAAGTTGCAAAAAAATACACGCTCAGCTGCACTGTCGGACGCGCATAGTGCTCACGCAGAGCGTCGTTGCCGACCATCAAGAGGACAAAAAGTACTATATACGGCCAGCTAATAGTCAGGCTTCCTGAAAACCAATAAAAAATAAAAGCGTTTGACAGCATACCTCCGAAGTTAAACTGGATGAGCAGTGGCAGGAACAGCCGGAGATAACGAAGTTTCTCGGTGATCTTACCGGCGTCGTAAGCATAAACAAAAAGGAGAGCCAGACCGCATAGCACAAAGTGTACGAAGAGGATGATAATAGCCGTATCGACCTGGATATTAACGAAGGTGATGTAATCCACCAAAAAACCGGTAAACAAAGTTACCGGCATTAGCCACCGTTCGTATTTTTGCAAAAATTCTTTTACTTTTTGGTAATGACTTTTTAGCTTGCCTAACATATTTCTAGTATATCCACCTTGCCGTCTATCATGCAAACAAAAAAGAGCCTGGAGGCTCTTTTTATAATGACAGTGTTATCAAAACTAATCTATTGTATATACCCACCAAAAGGCTAGTCCGAGCACGCCAAAAAGAATTATCCAAGTAATGACATTGGCCACCTTGTCCACCTGACTCATCCCCGGCAGATCGTCTTTGAGCCTCTTCTGGCTCAATGCGAAAAGGGTTGATAAAGGCGCCAAGACGGGGAGTGCAAGATATAAAGGATTTATATCAGCTCCTTCTGAACTTCTCGGCAAAAAGTAAATCACAAGACCTGAAATCGCAGTGACTATCCCCAATATTCTCTTGTTTCGTTTGCTTAATTCGTAATTCGTGGTTATACGAATGGTTTCCTGGGTAGAGAACAATACGACAGCAACAATGATAAATACAATTGAGATCATGTTTTTATTTTAACATTTTAAAATGTTTACCGATGAGGACAGCCAGCCCAGCAGCATGGCCTGCGCATGCCTTTGTGCATCTTGTCCATACCTACCTCGATCCGGCGCCTACGGGTCTCCTCTTTTTTCGCTGAAGTTACCCAGCAGATCCACTCGTTTTTCGCCAGAGGGGTGATGTCAGCCCAGAGCTCCCGCGCCGCTCGGTCGCCTGCAATCGCCTTCCGCAAATCAGCCGGCAGACTGTGCAATTTATTAGAAATTTTTTGGTGAGCCTGTCGAACCATATCCTATTTCATTTTTACCTCGTTTCATGCAATCAGTGTATCATCAAAAATTTCCAAAGTCGATTTCTAGGAGAATATTGACCACCATGTTTTAAGCTGATAAAATACTCAATGGATGGGGTTATTTGTTTCCATATTTACCATCCACATATAAAAGCACAAGGAGGTGCAACATGTCCAAACGGACAACCAACCCAGACGGAAGCACAGTAGAAAGAACTGGTTATGGACAGACAGTCATCAGAGACCGCGACGGAAAAGTCTTAGAAAACAGCAGGCCAACCTCTTCCACTCCTATTCGATGGATTGGTAATTGGGACCGCCAAGTCACAACAGATGGCGACGGAAATATAATAAACGTTCAGAAAAGAAACCCGTAACCGGGTGGTTATGACAAAAGCCTATTTGAGGCGCGCAATTTGCGCGCCTCTTTCATTTACAAAAATAATCAGTATCGACGATTGCTAATCACAAAACTGGGGAACTAAAACCAATTCAGAAAAATTATAATCCTCACGCAACTTCTCGCAATCAACCGAACCATTGCCATCATAAACGATCTCCCAGCCATCACCGTTTTTCATTGCAAGGAACAAACCGCCCGGCGCCCCGACCTCGGTCGAAAAAGAAACGCTTCCAGCAACATAATTACCATCAATTTTTGTTACTTTGGTACTAACCTCCTCAATCGATTTATTATATTTTTCCGCGAGCTGCCTTCGGACTGCGTTCTCCGCCTCGGTCATGGTGGCAACTTCCCAGGAGCGGACACACTGTTGCCGTCCTTCATTCCAAGAATAACCGGCTGCGATCAAACACCCGTAAGCATCGGCCTGCCCACCAATCACCGCCTGCCTCTGGACAAGCTGATTGCCGTTCTCGGTGTCAATACATTGAGGGGCTAAATCTGCGGGTAAATTGTAAATATTTGCGTTTAGACAAGGTATGATTCCGTTACCATCGTAAACCACTTGCCACCCTTGTTCTGTTTTTGCAGCAAACCATATACCCCCTCCCGACTCGTCTGTGAACCTGACTAATCCTTTGGCGAACTGACCGTCATCAGTCTCTACCTCGACCTGAACCGTATCAGTGGGCCGATCGTATTTCTCAGCCAGTTGCTCAGCGACCTGGCCAGCTATCGTCAGTGTATTCCGGTCGCTATCATTATCTTCTTGCGTACTAGCCAGATAGTAAACAGCTATGATTGCCAATATAAAGATTACAACTAACAAAAGTATGTATTTTTTCATATTTTTGAAAGCTAAATAATAAGCACCTCAAGTATATGCCTGTAGATCTACGCAAGCAATAGCAAAAAACTTAATCTTTCTTCCTGTTTTTTATTGCTAGAAAGATGGTGACGGCGACGATTATCAACCCAAGTAATTGCGCGCCCGGACTATCGTCATATCCCCCGAATACGAACAAAAACCCTCCAAAGATTATTGCGAAAACAAAAAATATTTTTTTCAGTATACTCATATGTAAAAATGATAACATTTCTTCCAGGCTATCCACAATTCTTATTGACAAATTATTGTCACTGCAACCGTGAAATTTGTAAAATAATATAGGAGCAAAACACATAGAAACTATGTGGATTGCGGGTCGACTCCAAAAGATAACTAAACAAATAATCAAAACAAGCTTATGAAAAAACTTTCTGCGTTAACAATGATGTTGTCCGTGTTCGTATTCGTTTTCTCTTCTTTCCTTTTCGCAACACCAGCCCAAGCTAATGGACTGGTTTTCCTTGGAACTAATGATATGGGTGACTATGGCGGCAACCACTATGTCGAATTTTACTTTGAAAGCAACGACCCAGACAAGGATTGCAGGCCGTATGCCGGTGATAACGGTGACTTATATGTAAAACTGAACAAATCAATGAGTCCTGGAGTATCTCAGAGCTATGCCGGAGTCTCTGGTTATAGCAATCATGTATGTCAGGTGAATGTATACGCACCATCCGGAAGCGGCTTCAAAAATGTTCGCTTTACCTGGGGTGGTTTTGACGTCTGGTCTGGGACATATGGACCACACACTTTCTACAGCTACTACACATTCTAACCTTAGTTAGGGTGTCTACTGCCCCGGGGTTTATCCCCGGGGTTTTGTTAAAAAAAAGACGAACGAAATGTTCGTCTTTTTCTGGCTTAGTATGTTTGGTTTGTATAGAACACTGACACGAGACGAGCAGACATTACTTCTCGACCAAATTTCTCAGCTGAACTATAACTGCTTTTTCCCAGTATTTCATAGAGTACCAACTGATTAACGGTTTTGCCACGATACGCAGCCAAGCTTTATGGATGGAAACCTGATAAGTATAATCGATGATAGTCCCCTCCTTGCCTGCGGAGAGTAACAATTCTTCATGCCCGGAGGTTCCGAAGCTTGGACTATCGTTATCCGAAATAAATCCTTTTCCGGGTAAGATTTGGGTTTTCATGGTTACGGGAAATAGTTTGCCAAAAGATTTTACACTGGCCTCCATTTCTAGATTATTGCCTTCACGCTTGGTAACTCGTATAGACTCGGCAACTTTCGGAAAGTGCACGGGAAATTTCTCAAAATCGGTCATGATAGCAAAGACCTCCTCAAGAGGAGCCTTGATCAGCCATGTCGCATGGAGAGTAATATCTTTCATGCGATAAGTATAACATGAATAGACCCCGACCAATTTAGAACGGGTTCTCGTCACTCTCCAAAAACGATAATAAAAAAGACGAACGAAATGTTCATCTTTTTTATTATGGCTCCGGGGGTGGGACTCGAACCCACGACCAATTGATTAACAGTCAACTGCTCTACCAGCTGAGCTACCCCGGAATAATTGATTTCAGAAACTCTTTCCCATACCCACTTTTGAGCTGCTTCTCAAGGGTACGGGCCTCGATTCTTGTTCTGCAATCTTTTGTGTAAAACAAGTGCCAAGGCCGATATCCTTTTGTAGAAAACACTCTTCCGGAGTTATGCTCACTTAACCGCCTATTAACGTTTGAAGTGAGTCCAACATAGACTCTATCATCGACTTCGCTTTTTATTGCGTAAACCGTAAACATTTTATTTTTGACTGCTCCCTGCCTGCCGGCAGGCAGGTACCAGCTGAGCTACCCCGGAATATCGTCCACAGAATTATAGACAAAAGCGAATTTTTTTTCAATCCCCTTTCTGTCCTATTCTGGAGATTTATAGTATAGTATAGAAAAGCCAATCTTCCAAGAAACTAAACAAAATCCTCTGCTCCGACTTATAGTCGGGCACCTCCTTTAAGAAAGGAGGAATAATTAGGCAATCCTTCGATCCACCGCGGCGGACTCAGGAATAATATAAAAATGACCATCCAAATTAAACTTCGCTATACCATTACCCTGCTTATACTAGTAATGGTCATAGCCACTATTTACTACAACTATACCGAGCACTGGGGTATCATCGACTCTGTGTATTTCACTGTGAAAACAGCAACCACGGTGGGATATGGCGATGTCGTCCCGACCCATACCGGTTCGAAGATATTCACAATTTTCTTCATGATTATCTCCACCGGACTGACACTCTATAGCGTTGGACTTCTTGCTCAACAGAAAATCTTGATCCACCTAGATCGTCATAGTAAAAAAATTGTAGAGCAAATAGATCGAGCCAAAGACGAAACAGAAATCAAACCTTCAGACGTATCTTCGCAATCTCCTCCTTCATCTGATCCAAAGCAGTAAACACCCGACTGGTCGCTCGCGCGACCAAAGACTCCCTGATTGGAAAAATATTTTTTCTCTTAACTGCGATAAGGTCTTCCCAGCCTTGTCTTTTTTTTATCATCTCGACTTCTTGCTCTCCCCCGACCGAACGCCCAACAGCAAAAATCAAATGCGGATTGAACTCCTGAATTTGTACCTCGTCGACCTCGACCCCACTCTCGCCAGGATTGCTGAATCCTGGTACTCCTCCTGCCAGGTCGACAAGCTCGGGGACCCAAAATCCCGCCGCCGTTGCAGGGTCGCCCCACTCTTCCACATAGACTCTCGGGTTCTGGTAGCCTTCCGGCTGGACAAAGCTGCTCATCATTTTTTTGTAGAGCCACCTAACGATTTCATCACCCTGCTCTTTCCTGCCGGTCAGTGCTGCGATTTGATTGTAAGATTCGATGATATCGCTCAAACGCTCTGAGACAATATTGAATGACCTTACGCCGCGAGCATTCAGACGATGAACCAGTGCCGCATGCAAAGGTATAGAACTTATGACCAAATCCGGTGCAAACGACGCTACCTTATCTTCATCAATCTTCATCAGGTCTCCAGCGCGAGGAATATCTGGAGGAAGCATGCGGGCGTCACATGCCGAACTAACGCAGGCCAATTCATCCTTGGCTCCGAGTTGGCAGAGAATGTCGGTTGTAGCCGGGGTGAGGGAAACAATTTTCATAAAATCAAAAACCCAAACGTATTAATTTTTTTGTTTGGGTTTTTCTAAAATTTTTATTTAGGCCTTCGACTGGCTCAGGCTAAAAAATAACAATTTTCAAAAGCGTTAATAGTCACGAAGCTTGTTGATGTCGGTATGATCCTTGATCCGTTCCAACGCTTTCGACTCAATCTGTCTGATACGTTCACGGGTAACCCCGAACTCTTTTCCGACTTCTTCAAGTGTATGCGTAACACCATCATCAAGGCCAAATCGCATCTTCAGAATTTTTTGCTCGCGGGGGTCTAGATCCTTTAGCACCTGCTGCACGTAACCTTTCAAAATCTGCCTCCCGGCAACATCCGACGGCATTACCGTGTCATCATCAACTATGAAATCCCCCAGTTTGGAATCCTCGTCATCATCTTCTCCGACAGTGGTATCTATAGATACGGTCTCTTGAGAGATTTTCTTCAACTGATAAACTTTTTCCACGTCTATGCCCATCTCTGCAGCAATTTCTTCCGGCATTGGCTCACGTCCCAAGTCCTGAACCAGCTGCCTTTCAGCTTGAGCGTATTTGTTGAGTGTTTCGACCATGTGAACCGGGATACGGATAGTTCGAGATTGATCGGCAATAGCTCTAGTAATGGCCTGCCTGATCCACCAAGTTGCATATGTAGAAAACTTATATCCTTTGCGCCAATCAAATTTCTCCACGGCTCGGAAGAGGCCCAGGTTGCCCTCCTGGATAAGGTCGAGCAAGCCGAGATTACGGCCCATATACTTTTTCGCTATTGAAACCACGAGACGAAGGTTGGCTTCGGTCAGTTTTTTCCTGGCGATCACGTCGCCTTTTTCAATTCGTTTGGCATACTCCATCTCTTCTGCGGCTTTGAGTAAAGGAGCTTTACCTATTTCCCGCAAATACATTTGGATTGAATCGTCATAGATATCCCCTAGATCGAGTCCGGCTCTGGAGGCCAATTCTTTCTTGGTCATCTTGGCCCTTTTCTCTTCTTCGGTTTCCGTCGACTGCTGCCAGATAGACGCGACCTCCTGGTCAACCATCTCTACCCCCAAAGCCTCGAACTTATCAAGCAAAGAATCGATAGCAGGGAGATTATCTTCAAGATTTGGTAACGTGTGTAGAACTTCTGCTTCTGTAACAAACCCGCGCTGTTTGCCGCGCGCGACCAGATGCTTGATAGCCTTGTCCCAATCAAAAATAACTTCCGACCTGCTTATCACCGGCTTCTTATCTGCTTTCTTTTTTTTGGTCTTGTACTTACCGCGAGGGGCCGACTTCTTTACCGATTTGACTGATTTCTTCTTTGGCTTCGCCGGCTTTTTTTTGACTGGTTTTTTCTTCTTCAGATTTTTTGCCACAGAATTATATTAATTGAAATTTAGCTTAGAAATTAAGTTAAAAAAATTATCCTTCTCGAGTAAGATTTTTTCATACCGGCCAAGCTGTTTTTTTCTGTCGGCTGTTTCACCCTCTGATTCGGCGGAAGTGATTTGTGCGGTAATCTCCTGTTGGAGTGAGTCATAATAACGCCTGCCGAGCTTCAGTAAAACATCTTGGAAAACCTGTCTTGCAATCGTGCTGTCAGCGAACTCTTCCTCGGCCAGAAAAGTGTACTCATCGAGCTTGGTCTTCAAACCGTCTTTTCCCGCTGAATCGGTATTCGTGTCGGATAAATATTCAAACAGTTGCCTGTGTAAATCTTGAGTGAAGAACTCTGTTCGCAAAACCTGTCTGCTCGCCGCATGCAACTCAGGATATACTGCCAGTAGACCAAGACACCTTTGTTCGTTTCGGTCGGGACCAACACCGGAATTACTTGCGCGTCTATTCTCTGTGCTGGGTGTTGAGGTATAAGTTCTGGCTTGAGAGAATTTCTCTGCCAAAAGCTCTGCAGCAACTTGCTCTCTGATACCTACTGTTTCTGAAACCTTCTTCAGATAATGAGATTGGACAACTTTGTCACGAACCAAGCTCAATAAATCCAAAAATTTGTCCGTGGCGGTCTTTTTCTCTTGTGCGTTTCGCAGGTCAATTATACCAAAAACCTCTTTGAAATAAAAATCCAAAAAATTATCAGGTTTCTTAAGTGCATCTAGCCAGATTTTCGGATCTTTGTCAATCGCCTCATCAGGGTCCTTGTAACCATCTGGGAGCCTCGCCATGGAAACGTCGGCGCCTTGCTGGAGTGCAAGTCTCACTGCCCGCTCTCCAGCTTGCTTGCCGGCGGGATCACGGTCAAAGGAGAAAATAAAACGCTCGGTAAATCGAGATAAAAGCTTCAGGTGTTCGGCGGTCAAGGCGGTTCCTGAGGCAGCGACGACATTTTTTACTCCGGCCTGATGAGATTTCGCCACGTCCATATTCCCTTCAACGATCACCACGGAACCTGCCTCTCTGATGGCGGCACGGGCCTGATAGAGTCCGTACAAAACCCGACTCTTGTTGTAAATAGGGCTATCGGAGGAATTAATATATTTAGCAACATCATCTTTTTTTTCGATCAGCCTTCCAGTAAATCCCACTACTTTTCCGGCTAGGTCGAGGATAGGAAACATCAACCGCCCACGAAACCGGTCATAGAATTTTCCACTCTCGGCTCGCCCTGCCAGCCCGGCATCGACTAGGTCCTCGGGAGGAAATCCTTTTTTTCCCATAAACTTAATGAGTTCGTCCCAGGCTTCAGGCGAGTATCCTAGGCGAAAAGTTTTTCTCGTAGTTTCGATGAGTTTTCTTTTTTTCAAATACTTGCGGGCCGGCTCGGCTGATTTGCTGGTTTCTAAAACTTTCTCAAAAAATAAAACGGCTAACTCATTGGCCCGATAGAGCATTGGTTTTTTGTCCGGAGCAACTGTCGGCGTAGTAGTAAAAGTCCTCTGGAGCTGAATACCGGCTCGCTGAGCCAGTTTCTCCAAAGCCTCGGGAAAGGTCAGCTGTTCGATTTGTTTTACAAATTCGATCACATCACCACCTTGCCCGCAACCGAAACAATGCCAGATTTGTCGTGAAGGAGTGACGTAAAAAGAGGGGGTTTTCTCATGATGAAAAGGGCAGGTCGCTTTGAAGTTCGCGCCTGCTTTCTTGAGCCTAACATAATCCGATATTACATCGACTATATTGAGGCGGTCCTTGATCTCTTCTATTTCTGTGCTCGCCATAGGATTAGGATTCTCTTCATTTTAACCCTATGTGCGCCCTAGGTCAAAATCCTTCTTTTGCTCGGTAATAGGTTTTCGTCAATTCTATGGCGACGACTTTGATCAAACTCAACCCGATAACAATCCACCAAAGATTGAGGGGCAGGCTCTCGGTCCGCAAGAGCTCTTGGAAAGGAGACCAATAAATCGCCAAAAATTGTAACACTAGACCCATTGCTACCGCTAGAATAAGTTTCCAGTTGTTAAACAGTGGAATTTTCCAGAGCGGCGCTCTGAGGTCTTTTAGGCTGAAGACATATATGAGTGAGCTGATACCAAAGGCGGCAAAAACCATAGTTCGAGCATAAGAAAGCTCTACGCTTTTTGAAATAAATGTGTAGATCACTAAAAACAAAACATCTGTGGCTAGTCCCACCCAAAGTATCAAAGTCCTCATCTCGGTATTGATCAAGGGTTCGGACTTTTTACGAGGCTTCCTGTCCATGATGCCAATTTCACTAGGCTCGACGGTGAGAGCCAGGTTTGGCAGTCCGTCAGTGATCAGATTGGTCCAGAGAATCATTGCCGGTAGCAGTGGAATCGGCAGATTGAGAAAAAGCGCACCGATTATCAAAACTAGCTGAGAGAAACTATCGGCTAGCAAGTATACTATGACTTTTCGGATATTGTTAAAAATTATTCGCCCTTCTTCGATGGCTGCAACAATGGTGCGAAAGTTATTGTCGAGCAGCACCAAGTCCGATGCCTGCCGGGCAACTTCTGTTCCAGACCCTAGCGACATTCCAATGTCGGCTTTTTTGAGTGCTGGTGCGTCATTGACCCCATCCCCCGTCATAGCAACAACTTCACCTTTTTTTTGCCAGGCATCGATAATTCGCAACTTGTGCGCCGGAGTAACGCGCGAATATAATTTTATTTTCTCTACAATTGCTGAGAGGTCCTGTTCGTCCATACCATCCAGTTGTTTGCCCTCCAAAATATTTTCTTCCTCCACCTCTAACCCGGCTTCCCGAGCTATTGCTGCGGCGGTAAATTTGTGATCGCCGGTGATAATAACTGGACGAAGTCCTGCTCGCTTGGCTTGCTGTATGGTATCCGGAACCTCCTGACGCAAAGGATCTTTCAGTCCGACAAAACCCATAAAAATCAGTTTACCCAACTTCCCCGCCGGCGTCTGGTCAGTATCCTCTGAGTGCCTGTACCCAACACCGAGCACTCTTAACCCACGCTGAGTCATTTCTTCAAAGCGGGTGAGCATCATTTGTTTTTCTTTGTCAGTAATCTTCTGTTTTTTGCCTTGCAGAAATAGCTCCGTCGAGTTTTCTAAAATAATTTCTGCAGCACCTTTTACATAAAAAGTCTGGTAATCAACCCCCTCTCGAATACTAGCCGCGTATTTACGTTTTTCGTCAAAAGGAATACTGAAAACTTCCCTGTACTTGGCAGTTTTCTCTGGAGTAAAACCAACCTCGGCCGCCGCTATCAGAAGAGCTTTATCAGTAGGAGAACCGATAATCTTCCAATCAGCAATGGGCTTGCTATCATCTTCGACAATAGATTCGTTACACATCGCGGAAATTTTCAGCACATCCAGAATATCCGAGTTCTTTTCTCCAATTGGAATCCCTTTTTTTATTCGGTAATCCGAGGAAGGTGTAACTACACTGACAACCTGCATCTCACCCATGGTCAGCGTACCGGTTTTGTCGGTGCAGATTATCGAAGTTGAGCCGAGGGTTTCTGCCGAAGCCAGGTGACGCACCAACCCGCGACGCTTCAAAACACGCTGCATCCCGATTGCTAAAATCACAGTCATTGAAATCAAAAGGCCTTCGGGAATGGCGGCAACTGCAACCGCGACAGCAGTGACTAAAATTTCATAAAAATTTATTTTGTGGTATAGACCGATAACAAGGAGTAAAAAACTTAAACCCAAGGTGACCCAAGCTAGGAACCGGCTAAATTGGGCCAAACTCGTTTGCAGCGGCGTGGCTCTTTTCTCTGTCTCGGCAATCATGGTTGCAATACTGCCAATTTCGGTTTTACTACCTGTCTTTACGACAATACCCCGACCTTTACCGAAAGCAACTTCCGTGCCCATAAATACCATATTTTCCCGATCGGCAAGCGGCGTGTCTTGAGAAATCAGATTGATCGCTTTTATGGACGGGACTGATTCGCCAGTCAAAGCCGCTTCTACAACCTCTAGATTGTCTGCTGAGATTAGTCGAATATCCGCCGGCACCCGGTCTCCTGCGGCGATCAAGACTATGTCGCCGGGAACTAGCCCTGAGGATTCGATTTCATGAATTTCCTTCCCGCGCAAAACCTTGGTATGAAATTTGATCACCTTTTTCAATTCAGACAGCGTGTTACTAGCCCGCCTCTCTTGAGCAAAGCCAACCACTACGTTTACGACGACAGCGACAGAAATTATTGTAAAATCGGAAAATTCTCGTAGGGCGAGAGTTAGGAAAGCTGCAACAAGTAGAATATAAACCAGGGGGCTTTTGAATTGTCGAGCCAAAATGTCAAAAAATGTATCGACCTCCTCCTCAGGCAAAACATTACTTCCATAGAGTTTTCGCCTTTGTTCGACTTCCTCCTTTGATAGACCTGCCTTCGGATCAACCTGTAAATTCTTTGCTATCTCCTCAATAGGAATTTGATACCACAAAATATCAGAGTGTGCTTCTGTGAGAGCTGGGGTTAAATTTTGTTTCGGTTTTTCTGGCATTTTTGTTTCTCAACTCAATTTTCTCTATCTATCATAACAAAAAATCGCTCTTTGAGCGATAATTTTCCTTAACTGGCGGAGGCGGTGAGATTCTCCTCCAAAGGAGGATCCGCCCGATTAATTCAGGCTATATGAGGCGGAGAACTCACGAGACTTGCGGTCGGTCACGGCTTTCTCCCCCTTCGGGGGATCACCCGCAGGGTGACAAGCTCCAATTATTTATTCGTTCAGACCGGAGGCGGTGAGATTCGAACTCACGAGACCCGTGAGGGTCACGGCTTTCCAAGCCGTTGCACTAGACCGCTATGCGACGCCTCCGGTCTGAAAAAATTTAATTGCTATACTTTTTTGAGCTTTCTCCCCCTTCGGGGGATCACCCGCAGGGTGACAAGCCGTTGCACTAGACCACTATGCGACGCCTCCAGTCTGAATACAAATCCTACTAAATTTATTTTGATAACGAAATTCATAATACCACAAAAACCCTAAAAGGCAAACCTTCTTTGTCGCTTTCCTTTCGAGGAGAAAGATTAAGGGTGGGGGGCGGTTCTACCTTGTCTTTTAAAGTTTAGATTTTATATCTCGTTTAATCGTGCGGAAAGCTCTCACAAGATTATAATCAGGATCTAATTTTCCGTACAAAAGCATCAAACGATTTATGCCACGCTGGGTCATATGGTTGGGACTTGATTCAAAATTCGCAATTAACTCTGCGTGTTTCGGGCTGCGAGAGGATACGAATGGTTCGGAAGGTACTTCCTCAAAATTCAAATCAAGTTTTTTTAAAAGTTCATTGGCTCGCGAGAGATGCGTTTCAGAAGACATTAGCGAAACTCGTTCCAAATCTTTGTGCCGCTCCAAAAATTTTGCAATCTCCTCCAAATTGCCCATAGTGTTGTTGGAAGCGTCTAGAAATTCCGGCAAGGTTGCTTTTCCACCTGCTAAAGATCTGAAATATTCCTGCATTTGCTTAGAGGTGCTCTTTAGTCTGGAATCATCAAGGTGTCCCCCGACAAAAATAACCCGTAGATTGGGGTTAAGTTTGCTTGCTTCCACGGCTGCCATTGTCCGAAAGCGCGCTTCGGGCTGGAGCTTTTCCTCCGGAGGCGAACCGTGAGCCAGCACAAAAAGTGCGTCAGAGTTTTTAATAGTTTCCTCAAACCGTTCGAAATCTTTTTCTTTTTGATCTGCTGATGATTCAGCTTGGCTTTCAGATTGATAAACTTCTCGTTCTGGCATAGAGCTGTCTTATTTTCTTTTCAACTTTTTCTCCATCTCGTTGATTTTGATCGTAGTCTGCAGAACTGAATCTGGGTTGAGAGAGATTGAGTCCACACCGGCACGTACCAGGAACTGGGCAAAATCCGGATGGTCGGACGGGCCCTGCCCGCAAATACCGACTTTTCTTTTATACTTGTGAGCAGTTTTTATAAGATCTTCTATTAATCCCATAACGGTACCGTTACGTTCATCGTAAATGTGGGCAACGAGGTCCGAATCTCGGTCAACCCCCAGAGACAGTTGTGTTAAATCATTGGAACCGATGGAGAAACCGTCAAAGATCTGGCAATATTCATCGGCCTGGACAATGTTCGACGGGATCTCTGCCATGACATACACCTGCAAACCCTTTTTTCCTCGTTCGAGTCCGAACTGCTTCATGGTCTTGAGAACCTCCCTGCCTTCCCCTGGAGTCCGACAAAAAGGAATCATAACTTTGAGATTGGTAAGGCCCATTTCTTCACGAACTCGCTTGATCGCCCGGCACTCCAGACCAAAAGCTTCTTTGAATTTCGGGTCGTAATACCTGCTTGCTCCGCGCCAACCGATCATCGGATTGGCCTCGACCGGTTCAAAGTCTTTTCCGCCAAGCAGAGTCGCGTACTCGTTGGTTTTGAAATCAGAAAATCTTAAAATCACGTCGTTAGGGTGGAACGCGGCCGCGATTCTTGCAACACCGAAGGCCAGCCGGTCGACAAAGAATTCTTTTTTGTCTTTGTAGCCCAAGGTCAGGCTCTCAATCTGTTTTTTTACTTTTTTGTCCTTCAATTTAGCAAAATGGATCAAAGCCATCGGGTGAACTTTGATATAGTCGTTGATGATAAACTCCTCGCGAGCCAGACCCACGCCGGAATTTGGAACTTGAGAAAAATCAAACGCCTCGTCCGGATCACCGACATTCATCATTATTTTGGTCTGGGGTTTTTTGAAATTTTTAAGATTAACTTTGCGAATCTGGAACGGCACCTTTCCATCATAGACTCTGCCCTCTTCTCCCTCGGCGCAGGACACGGTTACCTCTCTACCGTTTTTGAGCTTTTCTGTTGCGTCTCCGCATCCGACCACTGCCGGAATACCGATTTCTCGACTGACGATCGCCGCATGGGAAGTTCGCCCGCCAGAATTGGTAACAATCGCAGAGGCGATCTTCATGATCGGCTCCCAGTCCGGGTCGGTTATTTCCGTCACCAAAACTTCACCCGGTTTAAACTCCCCGATCTTGCTAGCGTCCATAATCACCCGTACTTTTCCGGTACCGATTTTTGATCCTACTGCCACTCCTCTTGTCAGAATTTTTGCCGCGACTCCCCTGCGAATACTGGAAAGTTTCTTTGTGGCAATAGCGTATTCCTCGTAGCTATAAATATCTTTGCGGGCTTGGATGGTTTCGGGTCTGGCTTGGACGATGTAAAGCTTCCCCGATTTACCGTCGAGCGCCCACTCCATATCCATGGGCTTTTTGTAATGCTGCTCGATGATTACCGCCCACTTGGCCAGAGTTTCCGCCTGCTTGTCGGTCAGCGCGTACCTACTCCTCTCCGCCTCCGATGTATTAACGTTCCTGGTCGGAGCTTTGCCGGAGCCGGCATAAATCATCTTGATCTTTTTGGTACCCAGGCGCTTGGAGATAATCGCGGTCTTGCTTTTGCCAAGAAGCGGTTTGAAAATAATAAACTCGTCCGGATTGACCGCTCCTTTGACGACATTCTCCCCGAGTCCGTATGCTGGATTGATAAGAACAACGTCACGAAAACCCGAATCGGTGTCGAGTGAAAACATAACCCCCGAAGAACCCACGTCAGACCGAACCATTTTTTGAACAGCGACTGACAGGTAAATTTTCGTCTGGTCAAAACCTTGATCATAACGGTAAGAAATAGCTCGATCGGTGAAAAGTGAGGAGAAACATTTTTTTACGGCTTCCATGAGAGCATCTCTGCCCCGGATATTCAAATAGGTTTCTTGCTGCCCGGCAAATGAAGCGCCTGGCAAATCCTCTGCAGTAGCTGAGGAGCGTACGGCAACCTCCAACTCCCCCTTACTCCCCCTCTTTGATAAAGAGGGGGTTGGGGGGCGTTCGCTTTTTGAGAGCTCTTGATAAGCGGAAAAAATCTCATCCTGCAGATCCTGCGGGATTTCTGCGTCCAAAATCATCTTGCGGATAATACGACCGCGCGCGGAGAGGTTTTGTACATTTCCGGTATCTAATCCTTTGATCGCCTCTTTGATTTGCTTGTCGAGCTTGTTGGCTTTGAGGAAATAGCGGTAAGCTTCGGCGGTTACAGCAAAACCGTTCGGCACCGGCACGCCTTTGGATTTCAGATTTCTATACATTTCACCCAGTGAGGCGTTCTTGCCACCGACCAGAGGAACATCTTTGATTCCGACTTCTGAAAACTTGAGGATGTGTTTTTTATTTCTATTCATGTTCTTTGTTAATACAAAAAAATTATATCAAATCTTTGAATAAAATGATACTTTGGTTATTTTTTCGCATACATATCCACGAGAAAAATATTCCCGATGGAGCGATAAGGATGACGCCAGTCACTCTCCGCAAACCATTCGTGCACCGAACTGTCGGAAGAGGTAAACCCGTAAAGCCAAATACGCTGTGGTGAATACATCTGGTCTAACCGAGAAAGCTTTTCTGAAACTTCTACATCTCCTGATGGAATTGATCTTAACTGCGATTCATTTTCGATGAATCCTAGTGTGGACCGGCTATCCCAGAAATCCAAACCGTAGAAATTAGCCGGCAACAATCCAACTACGGGAATATTTTCTTTTAAATAATAACTGAGTATTGTTCTGGAAAAATTGTAATTGACGATAACCAAATCTCCTGGCTGGTAGTTTGTATCGATATATTCTCCCGCTTCCTGAAGTCTGTACTGATAGTTCCATTCTACATCGTTGCGGATAACGGTCGACAAATAGGGAACCAAACTGGCCAAAAATATTACCAGAACTACACTTCTTACACGCACCGAGAGCAAAGACAATATATATCCGAGCATCACGGCTAGAAACAGTGCTACAAAAATCATATGTTTCTGAGTGATGCCGACCTGGCTCTGGGCTTGCGGAGCGAAAATATACAGTAGTGGAGCCAAGACTGATAAAACCAGTAGAAAACCTAAAGCCTTTTTATCGGAAGCTTGTGACCCTGAATCTTTTTGAAAGAATTTTGCTACGACGGCCAAGGTGCTCAAAGCCAAAACAACCTTGGCTACAAAAGCAATCAAAACCTGCATTGGGGGCAGCTCTTTGATTTTACTGGCCCAAATCATTTGATTGTAAAGTTGCTCAAAATATTCAGTTGGGCGCGAGTAAACCCAGTTTTTCCTGGACATGCCAAAAATTTCCTGATCAGAAATAATCCAAGATTTATAGATAAAAGTCGGCAACCACCAAGCAAACCCGAGCACAATCCCGACGTGCGTGCAGAGCCAAACCATGAATCTTTTCGACTTCTCTTCTCCGGTAAATACAACTTGCCACAACCACCAAGCGCTAGCTGCAGCGATAAAATAACTGAACGAATAATGCAAATACAGCCCGACAACTCCCGAAGCAGCGTAAAGCAAGGCATATCTTATACCTCCATACTGTTCGTATCGCCATAGACCATAAGCTGCTAACAAAGCAAAAAATAGATAAACCCCGTAGGGCCTGGCTTCCATACCGTACTCGACTAGCAAGGGTAAAACTGCAACAAAAAGTGCGGTCAAGTAGGCGGCTGTTTTATTGTAAAATAGTCTCCAGGAAAATCGGTAACTCAAAATCACAGTCGCAAGGCCAAAAATTACCGACGGTAGTCGAACGGAAAATTCCGAAACGCCGAAAAGAGTAGTCCAATAGTGCAGTAATAAATAGTAGAAGGGCGGATGAACCTCGACTTCCTGGAGATACCTCAACAGTTGTCCCACCGAAGCAAAGTGGGTAGAGATATCCAGGCTCAAAACCTCATCCCCCCAGAAAGGCTCATTGCCAAGATTGTATAAACGCAAAAAAGCTGCCAGAAGGAATATTCCTGGCAGGAAAAAATCCTCTAATTTCAACCTCCGCAATCGTGAAAGCATGACAGAATTGCTGAACAGTAAATTTTAAGCAGCTTTTTTCATTTCTCCAGGAGCCTCGACAGACTCAGCGATTGCCCTGGCCATGAATCTCGGATCTGTTAGAGATTCTTTACTCGCGTAAACTGTCCGGTTTCCTGAATCCAACTTCAAATCAAAACCATTAAACGATCCTTCGCCCTTCTCGTTTCTAGTACCGACTTCAAGGATTTTTACCTTCTTGGTCTCTCCTGTGGGAGTTAACTTAATCTCATTTGTTTCCGGGTCTTGTACCTGACGAAATTCACGCACTTCAAATTTAGCGTTCGGAAGAATATCAGAATCTCCAAGCTTCTTCCAACCTTCTTGCACCCATTCGTTTTCGGACAAAATCCTTTCCACGTCTGCCTCAGTTTTGCGATCTTTGATTTCCTCTCCCGCTGACATTATTTCCGGGTTATAACCTCCCCCGCCTTCTCGAAACATAAATTTGTTGATAATTATTACCCTGTGTCATTTTCGGTCCGCCGTGGCGGACGGGAATGACAACAGTCTATATAGTCTGAACCTCCACTAGATTCATATTCTCTCTTTGCCCGACAGGCTGTCCAGTAACTATAACAATCTTATCCCCTTTGGTCACCACTTTCTGCCTTTTGACCAGGGCCACCGACCTGCTAATGATTTCCTCTAGGGTTTTACAGCGCGGCAACATGAATGGACGGACGCCCCATAGGATCGACATCTGCCTGAACACTTTTTCACTTTGCGTCATCATAATGATCTCAGCATTCTGCGGACGCTGATGTGAAATCATCCGCGCGGTAAAGCCTGACACCGTCGCACCGACGATGGCTTTGGCTTTGGTGTTCTTTGAGAGCTCGTGAGCAGAGTCGGCAACTGCTAGGGCGCGTGAATTTCTTTCGTCACGTAAATAATCGTGCGGGAGATCGTCATAAGGAGATTTTTCCGCCTCGATCACTACTTTGTTCATTACTTCCACTGCCTTCACGGGATACATACCGACAGCCGTTTCTTGAGACAACATCACAGCGTCGGCGTGATCAGTGACTGCATTGGCAACATCAGAAATCTCCGCCCGGGTAGCGCTAGGGCTTTTGACCATTGAGTCGAGCATTTGAGTCGCTACGACCGAGGGCTTAGCGCTCCGCAGACAAGTTTCGATGAGTTTCTTCTGTACTAAGGGAACTTCTTGCGCTGGAATCTCAACACCCAAATCTCCGCGAGCGACCATGGCGCCGTGAGAGAATTGCAAAATTTTATCGAACTCTTCGACCGCGCTACCCTTCTCGATCTTGGCAATAACCCAAGGCTCTTCAAATTTACTTGGGTTATGTTTTTTGATAAGCTTTTGCAAATTCAAAACGTCACCGGCATGCTGAACAAATGACAACGCGATAAAATCAACATCATTTTTCAGACCGAACTTCAAATCTTCCTCGTCTTTTTCAGAAATCAATGGCAACCTCACCATAGATTGTGGCAAATTGATTCCCTTGTGCGAACTAACTTCTCCAGGAACCTCGACACGACACCAAACTTGCAAGCCTTTGACCTGGATAACTTCAAGCTGGATTTTCCCGTCATCAATCAAAACTGGATCTCCATGTTTGAGCGAAGAACGCAAGTCAACTTGGGTTGGGAGTAGGGTAAAATTGGTCTTTGCTGCATCCTCCATGTTGTGGCTAAGGACAACCGTTTCTCCCTGCTTCAAAATTGTTTTCCCGGAGATCTCTCCCAGTCGAATCTTGGGGCCTTGTAGATCGAGCATGATGCCGACCGGTTTTTTCACAAGCTTGGCTGCTCTGCGGACACTTTTGATGACTTTCTCGTGTGACTTGTAATCACCATGAGACAGGTTTAACCGAGCCACATCCATACCAGCACGCACCATCGCTTCGATAATTGCGCTATCTTCCGACGCCGGACCGATTGTACAAACAATTTTGGTTTTTTTCATTTCACTTTGTTAAAACAATTCTTTTTGCTTAATTCCTAATAACTCTTTTCGTTCTTTTGGTGTAAAGATTTCTATTTTTCCATACCGCCCGTCGAAACCCGGCTCAATGTGCAAATTCTCTTCCCTATTCCTCCTGATCCCTTCTACTATAATAGGCTGCGTCAACTCAGCTAGTTTCTCATACGGCAAATCCAGTAGCACTTGGTATTCTCCTCCGGCTTTTTCCACCAAATCACAATAAGCATTCTGCACGGTTTTGGTCATTACTCCTTTACCCAAAGAGTTTGCAATCACTTCCTCAAGTGGGACCAGGTGCCTTGCTGGTATGGCTCTTTGTGGTTGATAGCCTTCTGGTCTGTCTGCCAGCTCTTCAACCCGGGCGAGCACTCCGACGGTTAGCTTCGTGCCGCAGACCGGACAGAGTCCGCCGAGTTTTTTCGTTTCTGCTGGCTTGCAGGAAAAATTGCACTTATCATGACCGTCGTGATGATAGCGGCCTTCCTGCGGATAATATTTTATAGTAAAAGGAAATTTTTTCGGATCTTTGCCCTTGATAACATTATACACCCAATCATAAGAAAGTTTTTCTCCGCTTCTCAGTTCAAACACGTTACCCTCGCGCGCAATTCGGTGTAGCGAGTGCGCGTCAGACGAGGCTAGCAGTGCCATCCGGTCAAGATTTTTTACGCGCCAATTCATAGAAGCGTCCGAGGACATACCCATCTCGATGGCGAAGATCTTCGGCGCAACTTCCTCAAAACACTCCTCCAAGCTATCAAAGCCCGACATCGACCCGAACATAGCAAACCATGGCGTCCAGATGTGTGCCGGGATGACTATTGTCATCGGCTCAAGATCAAGCGCGATTTTAGCAAGTTCCTTGGCCGGAATACCGACGATCGACCGTCCGTCCGATGAGAGGTTGGCACCACGCTCAAGTAGGGCTTCTCGAAATTTTCCCGCCGACTCGATAGACGGCATCACGAAGACCGTATGTACCCGCCTTGTTTTTCCACCCTGCTTGTAGATGCTGGAAATTTCGCAAGACAAAACAAACCTAACCTTACTATCCTTGGTAATCGCGTACAACCCTCTCTCGGCCGGTTTTAAATATTTTTTTATTTCTGCAAACCACTGTGGGTGAGTAAAATCTCCCGTACCCAAAAGATGTACGCCTTTGAAGGCGGCTGTTTTTTCCAAATTCGGCAGTGTCAGGTCCTTGGAGCAAGCTCTTGAAAATCTGCTATGAAAATGGAAGTCGGCAATAATTCTCATAAACTCATGATAGCATACTAAAACAAAAAAAATCAGCGGATTTTCACCCGCTGGAATCTGCTAGCCAGACCAAAGCCGAGGCTAGTTTTGCAGTATTGTGTCGAAGCAGGCTGCCGTCCGAACACATCAGATTTGAGCAGTAGACATTCTCTCCCGAGATATCAGCTCTGACCGGAGAATATCCTTGCGCCAAATAGCTTGCGACCGCTTTGCCGTCGGTAAAGCTTTTGTTGCAGATGATATAATCCGCCCTGCGACCGATCAGTTCTGAGAGTTTGTCCGAGTGCTCCCGCGCCGACCATCCCGGAGTTTCCCGAGGATTGTTCCAGAGATTGACCACGTGGACTAGGTAGCAACGAGAGAGCGCCTCCCGCATCCCCTCCACGAGCAGCACCGCTGCGAGTGAGGTATAGAAACTGCCTGGGCCGATAACCACCAGATCCGCTGCCCGGATAGCATCCGCAGCTTCCGGAAGCAACCTCGGTACCGGGTCAAGTCTTATAGTATCGATCTTCTCGGTATCAGTGATGATCGGTTCAACCTGGGGAGTGTAAATCCACTCCTCAATCTTTCCCTCGCCGCGAATCTCTCTATCGTGGGTGGTCTGTGCAAACAGGTGAACATGATCCAGATAAGCTGGGTAAACCCGTCCGCGACACTCTAGCACTGCCTCCAAGGCTCTGACTGCGGACAAAAAGTCTGCAAACTGACTCATTGCAGTCAGCAGGAGGTTTCCTGGAGTGTGTCCGCGATAACGCTCGTCTACTCCTTGGTCCCAGCGAAATCTTAAGATTCGCTCCGCCGCCTCCGAGTCGGATGCCAGCGCAGCCAAGGCCTTCAGAACGTCACCGGGAGGTAACGCGCCCAACTGGTCGCGCAGGATGCCAGATGACCCTCCGGAATCAGCCATACCGGTTATTGCCGAAAGTTCGTTGCCTTGCTTTTGCACAAGTCCGGACAAAACTGCTGCCAATCCGGTCCCGCCTCCGATACAAGCAATCTTTGCCATGGTTCCTCCTATCAATCAGGATCCTTTAGGAAAACTTTTTAACTAGGCCGGCAGGTGTTTTTATAAACAAATTTGGTTTTTGTTTCTGAAGCGCAGCAGCAGAGTTAAATCCCCAGGCTACGCAAGCCACATCAACCCCAGCTTCTCTCGCTGCCTCAACATCACGAATTTCGTCGCCAATGTAAACAGCGCTTTTCGCATCAATATTATTTTTTTTCAATAGACTACGGATGGTTTTTGCCTTGGAAAAAAGTGTGCTCTGGTTTTCAATAAAATCGAAGTCTGAAATTTGATGTTCATGTAAAAACTTTTCTATTACTGGCTTTGTGTTAGTGCTGGCAATAGCAAGTTTGTAGCCGGACTTTTTTAGCCTCGCTAAAGCCTGCTTGATACCGGGAAAGGCTTTCAGTTTGCCGACTCGACGAGCCATTATGCTCCGGCCCAGGAGAAGCAGTTTCGGAACACGCCACAAGCCAACGCCCAGATACCGGGCTACCTGCCGAACGGACATTTCTTTCAAATTTTTTATATCTTTCTTTTCGACCTTCCGGAAACTGTGCTCAGAGGCCAGCTCGTTAACAATCTCGGTTATCAGCTTTTCGGAATCCGCAATCGTTCCGTCAAAATCAAAAATTAAAGTCTTGTATTTTTTCATATTTCACATTAGATTACATTTTTTTCAAACTTCCATGTGACATGAAAGGCTGGAAAAAATTGACGGGAGGAGCAGTCGCTCCCCCGCCGGAAAATCAGGTCACGCCGTGACCCGAGAAGTAATCCTCTCATGAATGAGGGTAAGATCTTCTGCGGAATTGATATCAACCGACTGCAGATCAAGCGGCACTGACAGGTTGGCCACCCTCGCCCCGTAAGTATTGACGATGCTGGGCAGCGCTGTTGCGACCGGATGCCGGTTATCGGTTTCAATCTCTCCGTTGCTCTCAAAGAGCTTGGATAGCCCGAGAATCCAAGGAGCGCGGAAGACCGCAACACCGGTTGTGATTTCTGCACCATGTGGCGGCTCTTGTTCACCTTGGTTGAGGACCCAGGTCGGGCCGCCGTTCACGTGAACCTGGTCAGTCAGGAAAGAGCGCCCACTCACAAACTCTGCGCAGGGACTCGAAGCGTCATAAGGCGCTGTCAGCATTGTGACGTCCGGTTGGAAGCTTTCTCCTTCCTGCAAGGGGAAAAGCTCCCTTGTTACTTTCGGCATCGGGTGCCGCTTCGGATTGAGATGCTCTCGAACTGCGACCCTGAGAGTTCGCGGGTGCCAGAACGGAGCGTCACCTGGGATCATCAGCACGTGCTTGCACCCAAGTCCTGCGAGAGACTGCTTGGTTGCGGTGAAAACCGCATGCGGCATTCCGTAGGGTTGGGGTTGAAAAACATAGCTGAGACCGCCGTTGAGACCTTCAGTCATAAGCGCGGCCATGATCGACCCGATGTTGTTGTGGTTGCAAACCACAGCGATATGGTCGAACACCCCGGACTTCTTCACTGCCGAGACGACATGGTTGATGAGGGGTTTGCCCTCGAGCATTGCGACCAGCTTGGTACCGTTGCCGATCTGACTGTGCCCAGCCGCCAGAATTGCACAGCCGACTTTTCGTTGTGTCATTTCTCCTCCTTTGAACTAACTGAAGGTTTCCCTTCAAACCCCTGTCCGCCCCAGGCGGACAAAAGTCTGAAGAAAAAATTTTCTTTCTTATTCGTACCCCTCTCCTTTTATTCCTCTCCCCACCAAGTGGGGAGAGGATGGGGGTGAGGGGTCCAAAAAATTAAAACGCGATTATTTCAAGGTTTTCCAGAGATGCTCGAAAATCATTTTCTGAGTTTCATAGAGCGCTTGGTTTTCGATCAGCACTCCGACAGGGTCGCCAGACGCTGAAACAGAAATCATCGCCACCTTCCCAGAGTAGACTAGGGTATAGGTCGGATAAGCTTTATCAGTGGAAAGCCACTTGCGCTCATCTAAACCGGCAAGTTCTCCGCCCTTACCAGAAGCAATAACGCGATTGCTGACTTTCGCGGCGATACGATCGCGGTTGAATTTCGGATAAGCCTTATGCAGATACTCGCGGATTTCCGATGAGGAATAGACATAATACAGCTTGCCTGACGCCGTCGACATAGTCCCAATGACATCTTGCAAGATAATCCTCAAACCGCTACTGCCTTCATAATATTTGACTACCGGCTTGGCACCGGACTTTTCGTAAAGCGATTCGAGTTCCGGTAAACTGGTATGGATTGAAGTTTTCAAAGAGCCAAGATCGGCAATCTTTTTCTCTATGGCAGTCAATATCTTCTCCGGCGGCTCGGCAACGAAATATTGCTTCTTGCTATCCTTGCTGTGCTGTTGATAGTAACTGACCAGACCTTGTTTGATCAGCGCTTTCAAAATATCATATGTAGTCCCCCGATTCACACCGGATTTTATGGCAATGAGCCGCACCGGCGCGGGCCCGAGTGAAATTAAGGCCAAATACACGGAAATCTCTTTCTCATCGAGACCAAACTGTCGAAGTTTTTCTACAATCATTTTTCATTTTTTTTAATACCGATTAAATACAGTATATTCATTAGCCTTTTTTTGTCAAATATATTTCTGCATTTTGTTTATTCTCAAGATAGAATATAATATTTTTATGGACACAAACACACCACACAGAAGATATAATCCCTTAGAAGACCGCTGGGTTCTGGTTTCGCCACAACGCATGAACCGTCCATGGTCCGGCCAGACAGAAGAAGCGTCCAGCGTTGCTCTGCCTTCCCACGATCCGAAATGCTATCTCTGTCCTGGAAACAAGAGAACGAGTGGGCAGAAAAACCCTGAGTATCGCGGGCAATATTTTTTTGAGAATGATTTTTCTGCCTTGCTCCAAGGTGCGAGTAAAAAGGAAAAACATAACGACGGGCTGCTTATAGCAAAATCCGAGACCGGAGTATGCGAAGTGGTCTGCTATTCACACCAACACAATTCCACCATGGCTGAATTACCAGACGAAGATATAACAAAAATAATTGGCGTCTGGGCCGACCGATATCGCGAACTCGGCAGCAGACCGGATATCAATCATGTACAAATCTTTGAAAATCGTGGCGCGGAAGTAGGCAACAGCAGCCCTCACCCGCACGGACAAATCTGGGCCCAGGCATCCATCCCTAGCCTGGTCAAGCAAGAACTGGACAATCAGAAAAAATATTTTGAGAAAAAAGGCGTGCCTCTGCTAGTGAATTATTTGAAACAGGAGGAAGCGAAAAATGAGCGTATTGTATATGAAAATAAAGACTTCGTAGTACTCGTCCCCTACTGGGCGACCTGGCCGTTTGAACTCATGATCTTGCCCCGCAGAAATGTCATGAGCCTTACTGAACTGCTCGCGGGAGAAACAGAAATGCTCGCAGAGAGCTTGTCAAAAACTGTGAAAGCATTCGGCAAACTGTTCGGAAGAACTCCCGCAGAGACTCCATATACTATGGGTATCCATCAGGCACCGACAGACGACCAGACTCACCTTGAAACGACTTTACACTTTCATTTCCACCCACCCATGCTGACACCAACCAGGCAAAAATTTATGGTCGGTTACGAAAGATTTGGCGAAGCGCAACGCGATCTCACGCCAGAGCTCGCTGCCAGACAAATAAAAAAAGAGTTAGGGTAAATATTCCCCTAACCCGAGAGTTCAAGCGGCTACAGCGTCGAGATGGTGGTGAGCGCGAAGCTTCTCGAAAAAAGCTTCGCAGCGCGTTTCGTGAGTGGTTTCCGGGTCGCCAGGATCGTCGCCCACAATGAGCGTTCCTTCAGCAAGAGTCGAGAGGATGACAACCTCGACACCGAGAGCGGCTGCGAGTGCGTAAATGCTGATACTTCCTGCCTTGAATTTAGCTAGCGCTTGAGCTTTAACGTCCATATTTCCCCCTTGTGGAAAACTACTTTTCATATCTTATCATATAAGGTATGATATGTCTACAAGGAGGCCCGATGTTTACCAATTGCCCTACCGCAATCGTGCTCGCCGGGGGATATGGATATTTCACCAGCGAAGATGGTCCAAGGCCGAAAATTCTCGCCGATATCGGTGGAGAACCGATGGCCAAACGAGTTGTCCGGCTGGTTCGTTCTGCGGGTTTTGAGCAAATCGTCGTTGTCGTCAACGAGAAGTATGACGCTCAAATCCGCCAAACGCTGGAGGACGACTCTCTCCTCTACGCTGTTCAGCCTCACCGAGTGGGGACAGCCGGCGCCGTCAAGCTTGCCCTGGAGCAAACCGGTGTTGAAACAACCGACTTTCTAGTGACGTTTGCTGATATGCCTTGCTGGTCATCGCAGACCTTTCAAAAGCTGCACACTCTCCACCAAGAGAGGCGGCCTCGGCTCAGCCTGGTTACGATCCCGCTCGTCAGCGGCACCAGACCAGAACGCTATGGCCGCGTCCTGCGTGACGCAAACGGCCGGATCACTGGAGTAATCGAGCCTTGGCAGCTGAACGGGAAACCTATCTCTGCCACGACGGTCAATCCCTCTCTCTATATGGTCAACACCAGATTCTTCTGGAGTAGGTATGACCAGCTCCCGATCTGGGACAAAGGCGACGGACACCCTCCGGAAAGACCTCTCCAAGCGCTCGTCCCCCTAGCGGACCCTATCGTAGAGATGCGTCTGGATCAGATAGACGAAGCGCTCGGCGTGAACACCGCAGACGAATTGCACGAAGTCAGAACACTGCTCGAAAAAAAACCGGCCGCTGCCTGACCGGTACGATTCTTTGGCCCGCCTGGGCCATTTTTTTTACCAATTTTTCAAAACCTTCTCGTACACCTCCGGGCTGGACACGTCATACCAGTCCGACTCAAATGGATAAGCATAGAGCTTGCCTTCACTGGCAAGTCTCGGAAACACATCTTTTTCCAGACGACGAGCGTCTTTGGGTATATATTTAAAAATTTCCGGGCTGAGCACGTAGATACCTGCATTGATCAAATGTGATTTGGTCTTGGTCTTTGGCTTTTCTACAAAATCAAAAATCCTATTCCCCTGCACCGAGGCAACCCCCCACATTGCTGTTTTCTCTACCGAGGCCAAAGCGACAGTTGCCACACCCCGCTGCGATGAGTGGAAGTCAACTAGATCAAGGTAATCAATTTTCGCCAGTACGTCGCCATACAGCACGAGAAAAGGCTCGTTCTGAAAATATTTTTTCGCTTCCAGAACCGGAATTGCGGTCCCCTGACTCTTCTTTTCCTGCTGGATGTATTTGAGCTTGACCCCGATAGAGCTACCGTCCTTGAAATGTTCTTTGATCTTTTCACCTAAATGTCCGACCGAAATATAAATATCAGTCAACCCTTGGTCACGAAGCGCTTCGAGAGTATAGGAAAGCAGGGGTTTCCCCTTGATCGGTAAAAGTGATTTGGGTAGTTCATAGGTCAGCGGTCGGAAGTTCACCCCTTCGCCTCCTGCTAGAATCAAAACTTTCGTAGATTTGGGGATCAGGCAAGTACTCAAAAGATACTCAATAGCGTGACTGCGGTTGCGAATCTTTGACCCGTCAACCGCGCTGTCGATGCGCTTGATTAAATCCTCATCCAAAGTGATTGTAAGCCTGGTTTTGGCCATCCCAGTATATCAACTTCCAGAGCCAAACGCCTCTGTGTTGCGTTTGTACTCTATTAATCTTAATCCTAAAAATCTTCTGCCTTGTGTTGTCTTGAGATAATGTTCACGGCGTTTGGTATCCTTTTGGTTTAGACTGGCTTCAAAATAAATGAGTTTAAAAGGCAAACGTAATTTCGTGGCTTTCGAGTAACCCTTTTTTTGTTATTCTAGTCTTTTCTTAAGATTCTCAGTATACCCTATATACAACTCTCCATCATGCAAACTTTCTAAAATGTAAGTATAGAAGAATATACTGGAAGCTGTATTACTAGGCATGCCCTTGCCGTACTTTCACATTATATCCATTTTATGACAAAACAAAAACCCCAAGCTTTATAGCTTGGGGTTTGTGATTTATGTCCGTTATACCTGGCACCGACCTACTTTCCCCGTCGGAAAACCGACAGTATCATCGGCGCTGACTAGTTTCACTTCTGAGTTCGGGATGGGATCAGGTGGGACCTAGTCGCAAAGGGCACCAGGAATGACGGACACAAATTTGTCATTCACAATTTTTTTGCGGATCTTTACTTGTCCGAAGACAAGAATTACCAAATAAGCTTTCGATTGATTAGTACCGCTCGGCTGAACACATTGCTGTGCTTACACCTGCGGCCTATCGACGCGGTAGTCTTCCGCGAATCTCTCTCCAGCCCCACTTTTTGATTATAATATACTGTTTGATAGTCTTTTAAATAATTTAAGTAGACTATCCACATTCGATTTTATTATACAACCAAAAAGTGGAGCTGGAAACGAAACCTGGTCTTGTGGACGGCTTCGCGCTTATATGCTTTCAGCGCTTATCCAAACTGGACGTTAGCTACCCCGCCGTGCCGTAGACACCGACAACGGGTACACCAGAGGTCCATACTTCCCGGTCCTCTCGTACTAAGGAAGTGCCCACTCAAGTTTCGAACGCACATAGCAGATAAGGACCGAACTGTCTCACGACGTTCTGAACCCAGCTCGCGTACCACTTTAATTGGCGAACAGCCAAACCCTTGGGAGCTTCTTCACCCCCAGGAAGTGATGAGCCGACATCGAGGTGCCAAACCCTCTCGTCGCTGTGGACGCTTGGAGAGGATCAGCCTGTTATCCCTAGAGTAACTTTTGTCCGATGAGCTTCGCCCTTACCACTAAGGGTCGTCGGATCACTAAGTTCTGGTTTCCCATCTGCGCGACTTGCCAGTCTTGCAGTTAAGCCGGCTTCTGCCTTTGCGCTATCGGCTCGATTTCCATCCGAGCCTAGCCGACCTTTGAACGCCTCCGTTACAATTTAGGAGGCAACCGCCCCAGTTAAACTACCCACGAGCCACTGTCCCCCGGTAAGTTAAATCGGGGTTAGAAACAAAAAATATTCAGAGTGGTATTTCACTGATGACTCCGCCCCAACCAGAATCAGGGCATCAAAGTCTCCCACCTATACTAAGCAGAATAAATCTTGTTTCAATGACACGCTATAGTAAAGCTTCATAGGGTCTTTCCGTCTTGCTATGTGTAAACGGCATCTTTACCGTTATTGCAAGTTCATCGAGATGTTCGTTAAGACAGTCCCCTACTCGTTATGCCATTCGTGCGGGTCGGAACTTACCCGACAAGGAATTTCGCTACCATAGGACCGTTATAGTTACGGCCGGCGTTCATCAGGGCTTAGGACGCCCGCTTGCGCGGGAATCGTTGACCTTCTGACACTGGCCAGGCATCAGCCCCTATACGTTGCCTTACGGCTTTGCAGGGACCTAAGTTTTTGATAAACAGTCGGGAGGGGTCTTTTACTGCGGCCCCGATAAATCGGGGCAGGCCTTATACCAAAGGTACGGCCGTTGTATTGCCGAGTTCCTTAACGAACATTACCTCGTGCACCTTAGGATACTCTCCTCATCCACCTGTGTCGGTTTGCGGTACGAACACGACTATACATAACCACGGAGCTTTTCTTGACACCTGGTCCGAACGAATTCCCCCTTACGGAGGTTTTCTCATACTCTCGACGTTGACGCCTGACAAATTCATCCCCGACGAATCGGGGGTAGAAAATGGCAAACAGTTGGCTTTCCGGATTTGCCTGGAAAACCCGCCTACCAATACAAGAGCACTAATAGTCAGATAATGCTCGTTCTATCCAGATGTGTCACTCCTTGGGTAATATAGCCGAGGTTACGGAATATCAACCGTATTTTCCATCCCGTGACACCCTTCGGTGCAACGGTTAGGATCGACTAACCCTGGGCTGACAAGCATTGCCCAGGAAACCTTGGATTTTCGGTGTGCAGGATTCTCACCTGCAAATTAATTACTGATCCCAGCATTCTCACTTCTTGACTCTCCACCGGCCCTCGCGGGTCCGACTTCGACGAAACAAGAACGCTCCTCTACCACTCCAATGTTAAAACATTGAAGTCCATATCTTCGGTGCAAAGCTTAGCCCCAATTAATAATCGGCGCGACTTTCCCCTTCCCGATAAATCGGGAGACTCTGATAGTGAGCTGTTACGCACTCTTTAAATGATGGCTGCTTCTAAGCCAACATCCTATCTGTCTGAGGCCAGTCACATCCTTTTCACTATAGCTTTGACTTTGGGACCTTAGATGATGATCTGGGCTGTTTCCCTTTAGACACATGGAGCTTAGCCCCCACGGTCTGACTCCCCGTCTATGACTCTAACAATTCGGAGTTTGATTCGGTCCTACAGGTTTCCCCGCATAGACCAATTCAGTGCTCTACCTGTTAGAGGAACGACGAAGGCTAGCCCTAAAGCTATTTCGAGGAGAACCAGCTATCTCCGGGTTCGATTGGAATTTCTCCTCTATTCACAACTCATCGCAAGAGTTTGCAGCCTCAACGCGTTCGGACCTCCCTCTGGTGTTACCCAGAGTTCATCCTGGTCATGAATAGCTCACCCGGTTTCGGGTCTAATGCATACTACCTATAAGTAATTGAAGGCTCCGACATTTCTGCCAGAGAATTCAATAACTTATTACGCGCTATTAACGCTCGCTTTCACTATGTCTTCGGCTTTTCCGAGCCTTAAACAAGCAATATACATTAACTCGCTGGGTCATTCTTCAATAGGCACGCGGTCACCCACCTATCTTTCTTGCGAAAAACAGGTCAGGGCTCCCACTCATTGTAAGTATATGGTTTCAGATACTATTTCATCCCCCTCTCCGGGGTGCTTTTCACCTTTCCCTCACGGTACTAGTTCACTATCGGTCACAAGAAGTATTTAGTCTTAGATTGTAGTCAACCTTATTTCAGACCAGATTTCACGTGTCTGGCCCTACTTAAGGAAAAATTCAGGAATATGTGAGAGTTTTCACGCTACCGGGCTATCACCGTCTTTGGCCGGCCTTTCCAGACCGTTCGGCTAACCAACCCACAAAAGACATTCCCATCTTATATTACGGTAAGATTAGAATTTTCCTTGTTACGCTAACCAAACATATGGGCCGTAACCCTACGATCAAAGAGTTGAATGTCCTTTCGGACACTTCTCCAAAATCGAGTCTGACTAGTTTAGACTGCTCCCCTTTCGCTCGCCACTACTAAGGGAATCGCAACTACTGTTTTAGCATGTTAGCTTTTTAGCTTATTAGAAATCTAATAAGCTATCGGCTACCAGCTAGAAACAAATAGTCATATTGCTTTCTTTTCCTCATGTTACTGAGATGTTTCAGTTCACATGGTTCCCGCACACGCAACACTACTGCTGCGCAGCAACACGGGTTTGCCGTGCTGGGTTTCCCCATTCGGATATCCCCGGATCAAAGGTTGTTTGCCACCTCCCCGAGGCTTAACGCAGGCTACCACGTCCTTCTTAGGCTTCTTATGCCAAGGCATCCACCATATACTCTTAACTTGCTTTCTTCGGTAATGTTTTGATCCGCAAAAAAATTGTAAACAACAAGTGTTTAATTTTTTTGCGTTACTTTGTTTATAGATACCATCTATTCAATTGTTAAAGTGCTATTCGCACCCTTCCGGATACGCTACTGATTCCTCGAACCAATCGCCTATCCATAAGTGAACAAAAAACCGCCTTTTTGGCGGCTGAATTACACGGAAAAGCCGTGCGATTAAATGTGCCGCCGTTTTTTGTAAGTTTTAATGATTATATTTCGCATAAATTAGCGATAATATTTAGATTTTTTTCGTATAGCTTTCGTTACCGCAATAATTATAGCATAGCCTATAAACACGTCAATAGCCCAGGGAAGAAAATTCTTGACCCATATAAAGTCCTTATTTCTAGTAAAATTTTTGTTTGACAGAGCGTTTCACCCTTTCTATATTGAATTAATACCTGCCGATATTTCAAAGGTCGAACCTTAACAATTTAAAATTCATCGCGCAAAAAAAGCGCGAAAGAAAGGACTACTCATGAGTGAAAATAATACCCCGGGGCAACAGCCCCATCAGCCTTCCCCTACTCCACCAGACAACGACAGCTTCTGGTCTCGTCATGCTAAACTTTTTATCAGGCTGATCATCATTGCGATCATCATCATCGGCGCTGCAATATATTCGAATGGTAGAAATCCAAAAGTAGATGATGCAAAATTGGCAACAGGTGATGTGATGACCGATGATGGAGAAGCTGCTGCGACCACAGCTCCGGATGAAGAACAACCGGTAATCAATGTCAAAGACGACACCGATGATGGGACAAAGGTAGTAGTGGCTCAGGAAGAACAACCTGAAGACACCGTGGCAGTAAGCGGTAACGTCGTTACAACCGTAGTTCAACCCGGCGAAGGCTACACACACCAAGCACGCAAGGCCTTAGCCGAATACCTCAAAAGCAAATCCTCGGTTAGTCTAAATGCAGAACAAAAAATATTTGCCGAAGATTACCTCCAAAAAAATCTTTCCGAAAAGCATAGACTCTACAGCGGAGATGAAGTAAGTTTTTCCCAAGAATCAGTCGAGGCTTCAATCGATGCAGCGCTAGGACTCACGAGCTCACAAATACAAAATCTTTCAAAATACGTTTCATCCGTCCCTCTCTAAATAAAAAACCGATGCGAGCTGAAGTCGCACCGGTTTTTTTGTTGGGAAGATTATTTCTTGCCCATTCGTTCGAAAGCGCGAAGAATTTCGAGCGGCACAGCGAACACCACCGTATTCGACTGATCAGATGACAGGTCATTGATCGACTGCAGCGTACGCAAGTGCAGCGCCCCTTCTGATGAGGCGAGAATTGCGGCGGCCTTGGACATATTTTCTGCAGCGGCAACTTCTCCTTCGGCTTTGATAATAACCGCGCGGCGTTCACGTTCTGCCTCGGCCTGCTTGGCGATGGTGCGCTCCATCTCAGCGGGAAGTGAAACGTCTTTGAGCTCAACATTGTCTACCTTTATCCCCCAAGGGTCGGTTGCGGCATCCACGACTGCCCTGATCCGGTCTGACACTTTATCCCTCTGACCCAGTAATTCATCCAGCTCCACTTCACCGACTGCATTCCGCATAGTAGTCTGCGCCAGCTGTGATACTGCGTACTGAAATTCCTCCACCTCTAAAACCGACTTCGCCGCATCAACAACTTTCCAATAAATCACTGCGTTAACAGCCACAGCAATGTTGTCTTTGGTAATTGCTTTTTGATCAGGCACGTCTACGGCTTTTACCCGCATATCGACCTTGCTCATGCTCTGGAATATCGGGACCACGATCCGCCAGCCTGGGTTTTTTATCCCGGTGAACCGGCCCATGGTGAACATGACTCCCCGCTGATATTGATTCACCTGCTTCAGGGAGGCCAGTAGCAACAAAACAATAAGTATTATTGGTACATACATATATTTGTTGTTAATTGTTTAGTCTTTGATACAGTTTTTCTAGAGATGCCTCTAAGTTACCTGTAATATCTTTGTTGGTAAATCTTAGAATGTTAAAACCTAAACTCTCAAGATACTTCTGCCTCACTCTATCCTTGCTGAGGGATTTGTTACTAGAATAATGACTATCGCCATCGATTTCAACAATCAACTTAGCTTCGGGACAACAATAGTCGACGATAAACTTCCCTATACTGTATTGCCGCCTAAACTTGAAACCAAGTAACTGTCTATTCCGAATCTTTGACCAGAAAAGACGCTCGGTTGCTGGCTGATTTCTTCTCAACTGCCTACGAAATTGTAGCGTACTACTTTTGTTATACAACTTGGTCACAATTTACCTCCCTTTATCCCTCCTTATAAAGGAGGGAAATAATTGCGTATTCCGCTCCAAAATCTATCCTCATCCAGACGAGCTAATTTTATTCCTCTCCTTGATAAGGAGAGGTTAGGTGAGGTTTTTTATACCTTCCTCAAATCCAACCGCTTTCTCACCATTATAGGCCGGAAGCCATGCTTTTTCCAGGCGTTGAATCCGTGTTTATTCTTAACATCAACGTATAGTTCTACAAATCGTATTCGATTTTTTTTGAACCAAATATTTTGCTTCTCTAACAAGCTCCTTACTATACCCTTTCTGCGAAAATCAGGTTCTAAATAAACATCGAAAATAAACCCAATCTTCTCATGAACGTAAATAGACCCAGCTGGCTGTATCCTACCTAGAGAGAAACCAACGACCTGACCTTGGAATTCTGCTAACAAAACTAAATTATTTTTACTTTTTAAAGCATCTTTTAAATGCTTCCTCGCATCAGACCAATCTTTCCCTTTCTTGTAGCTTTTGTCCAGCTTTCTGTGAAAATCTCTTAACTTAATCGTTAAATCCAAAAGAGGTTTCAAGTCCTCCTTCTTTGCTTTTCTGATGACGACATCTTTCATAAAATTATTTAATCAATTTCAAAAACTCTTTTTCGCTCAAAATTTTTACTCCTAACGTTTTCGCCTTCTCTGCCTTGCTACCCGGTTCTGCGCCCACCACTACATAATCTGTATTTTTCGATACCGAAGAAACCCAATCCCCTCCGGCGGCGCGAACGGCTGCTTTTGCCTCATCACGCGACATGGAATCCAAGGTACCGGTCACGACAAGTTTCTTGCCGGCAAGCTTACCGGACTTTTTAATAAGGGTTTTTTGCTTTTCAATGACAACTCCATTATCCTCAAGTTTTTTGATGTACTCCAAATTTTTTCGGTCTTTGAAATAATCGCGTATCGATTTTGCGACCGCGCTGCCAATATTTGGTATAGCGTCTATTTCTTCAAAAGAAGCTCGTTCGATTTTCTCAATACTGCCGAAATGCTCAGCTAGATCAATCGCCGTCTCCTCACCAACATGCAGCATGCCTAGAGCATAAACGAATCTCGGTAGGGTCACTATTTTTTTGCTTTGAATTGATTCATAAATATTAGCTGCGGACTTTTCGGCCAACCTCTCAAGCGGAGCAATATCCCCCGGAGTCAGGGTGAACAGGTCTTCCGGCCCGCGTATCAGACCTTCTTCAAAAAACTTCTCCAATATCTTTGGCCCTACTCCCTCCATGTCAAAAGCGGCTTTGGAAGTGAAATGACGAAGTCTGCGCAGCTGCTGTGCATAGCATTTCGGATTCGTACAAACCGTCGCTGCGCCGGCGTTAGCCGCCCTGAGCGAAGTCGAAGGGCTGTTTACATCTCTACTACCTGAAGATGATATTAACCTCCTACTCGTAGGTTGTCCACAGATAGGACAGACTTTAGGCATATGGAAAGACCTCTCTTTACCCGTACGCATTTTTGGCAGCACCTCAACTACCTGTGGGATCACGTCACCTGCCCGCTGAACTACTACAGTGTCCCCGATCTTTAAACCAAGCCTATTAATCTCATCCTCGTTATGAAGCGACGACCTACTAACGGTCACTCCTCCGACCTTGACCGGACGAAGTACAGCAACAGGTGTCAGGTTTCCCTGGCGACCTACCTGAACCTTGATATCTTCGATGACAGTCGTTGCTTTTTTGGCTGCGAATTTGAACGCGATCGCTCCGCGACTGGCCTTACCGACCACGCCGAACTTTTCAAAAATACTTCGCTCGTTAACCTGAGCAACAATCCCGTCAACTTCAAAATCAAGATTCTCTCTTATCTTAATAACATGATCCCTGAACGCAAACACTCCTTTCAGATCAGAATAAACAGCCGGCAAATCTACCGGAAAACCCATTGCATGCAATATCAAATGCTCTTCTTCATGGGTTTGTTGTCCTAAATCAGTCATCAACTGATATCCTTGCCAGAAAAGCTTCCTGGATGCGGTAACCTTTGGGTCTAGCTGGCGTATAGCTCCTGCCGCCGTGTTACGAGGGTTGGCGTATTTTCCACCTTCTAATTTATTCAGTTTATTAAAATCCCTCTTCCTCATAATGACTTCTCCTCGCACTTCTATTCTCCTGACTTTGTGTGTGTTTCGGATCACTCTCTTCTTTATCTCCTCCCAGTATTCTTTTTCTCTCAGTTTGGGCACAAAACTGTCATGAGATAATTCAAGATCAATGCGTAATGGTATTGCTCTGATTGTCTTCAAATTTTGAGTCACGTCCTCACCTACAAATCCATCACCCCGCGTAGCACCTTGTACGAAAATTCCATCTTCATATATCAAACTGGTCGCGAGTCCATCAAACTTTAACTCACAAACATAAGCCCACGCGCCATGCGGCTGCAGCCTTCGCAGGCGCTGCTCCCAGTCCCGCATCTCTTCTTCCGAAAAAGCATCATTCAAAGACAACATTCTCTTGGCATGCCGAACTTTTTGAAACTTACTCAAGGCCTTTCCTCCAACACGCTGCGTCGGAGAATCTGGGGTAGCTAAATCAGGGAAATTCTTTTCAATCTCCCGCAACTCCTCTGTCAGCGAATCGTAAACTTCATCAGTGACCTTCGGGTCGTCCAAGACATGATACCGATAACGCAATTCGTTGATTTGATCTCGAAGTTTACCGGCTCTTTTTTTGGCTTCTGACTTGTCCATTTTGCTAAATATACAGGTAAGAGGTCCCTCGATTTCTCTCGGGATGACTACTACGCAGTCACTTATCCACTGTTTTAGTATATCACCTCCTCTGCTGCCTGATAATGTGTTATAATTGCAGTAAGAATAAATACAAACGCCAAAACAAACCATGCGAAAATCCCGCGTTCGCTTGGGCCCTCACTTGGTTGCCCAAACATCCCCAAACCCTAATCCCGGAGAATACCGGTTTTTCAAGGTCGCTGGGGTTATTTTTTTAATCGCGGCAGTAATTTTCATCATCAACAGCTTCGAGAAGGCTGACAAAACACAATCTGGTCTTCCTCAGGACGAAGCTGTACTCGGCGCCCAAACGACTCAAGGTAACGGTGAGGGGTACTACCTCTATACGGTTCTTGAGGGAGAAACTCTTTTCAGTATTAGTGAAAAATTCGAAGTCGGTTGGAGAGAGATAGTTGATCTCAATGCTTTGTCCGAACCATATTCACTCAGTCCTGGACAGCGAATTATCCTACCGGAAAGTAATGTCACCAAACAACAAGAGTTCTATGAGAATCTGAAGAATAAAATTTATGTAATCGAAAACGGTGATACTTTCGTGGGCATCGCACAAAAACTAAACGTTTCTGTAACCGACCTGCTCAAAGCCAATCCACAACTCGACTCCCCCGACCTTCTAACCGTAGGTCAATCGCTAAATATTCCTTAAGTTAGAAAATATAAAACCACCCTGAGCTAAGTCGAATGGGTGGTTTTTTTAATCTTTTTTTTTATTCAGCCAGTGCCCCTTCTACCAGTTGCCTGAAATCATCAATTGACCGAACACCTGAGACAAGTTCGCCGTTGAAGAAAAAGGTTGGCGTGGCATTAATGCCTGCACTATTACCTTCTCGCAAATCTTTGTTGATAGCATCGATGACTACGTCGCTAGTGAGGTCGGCTTTGAATTTCTCAACATCAAGTCCCAGACTTTCGGCATAGGAGGTGAAAATATCAACCGTACCCAATTCGTTAGCCCAGCTCGCTTGATTTTGATAAATCAGATCATACATTTCCCAAAACTTTCCTTGCAGACCTGCTGCCTCTGCTGATCGAGAGGCAATTTCGGCGTTCTTGTGTATAGATCGCAACGGGAAGTGGCGGAAAACAAATGCCATTCGATCACCGTATTCTTCGGTTAATTGCTCGACTAAAGGATAGTAGGCAGCGCAAGCTGGGCACTGAAAATCCCCGTACTCCACCAAAACTGCTTTAGCGTTGATATCACCCTCAATGTGATCAGCTTCGGTGACCTCTGCAATTTGAGTTCCCTCACCAACGGGCTGGCTACCTCCAAACCTCATCAAAGCAAAAGCTCCGGCTAGGACTAAAACTATGACTATGGTGACAATCCAATTTTTCATATTGATTTCAAATAATAATTATTATTTATCGAATATTATAATTCTCTTTTAGACTTACATCGCATCATGTTTCAGCTGTCACAGCGGGATACCAGAATCGAACTGGCGTCTCCACCTTGGAAGGGTGGCGTACTACCATTATACGAATCCCGCTGTGACTTCTGAAATTTCCTTAACTTTTTGCAGTATTAAGCTTGCCAAAGGTATTCTTTCAAAGACACTTCATGGCTACCGTTTTTATATTTTACAGCAACCCCTTCTTTTTTCAAGAGCTTTGCTTGAGTATCCGCTGAGTGCTCTCGGCATGTTGTGGAGACATGTCCCCGACTGTTTATGACTCTTTGCCAGGGAATCTGACCGGCTTGCCTCGGCCCTAGCGCATGCAATGTCCAACCGACAGCTCTTGCTCCTCGCGGAGCGCCAGCCAAGAGAGCAATTTGACCATAGGTTGCGACCTTTCCCTTTGGTATCTTGGAAACTACCCGCAAGACTTCATCTGAAAAACTCATATCAAAATCCTAATGAACCGGTAACATAAGATTCAACCAGCGCCGCGATAACAAGCAGTACAAAGACCAGAGGGAATATCCTGACCGAATCAGCAAAAGCGGATTTAAAAACCTGCCAGCGTTTCCCCGTCGAGCCGGGCAACAACCACCCCCAACCGAGTTTCAGCCCAAAGGCAGCCGAAATGAAAATCGCGGGCAACTCAAAAATTCCGTGCGGAACTATCAAAAGCAAAAAAGTACTCAAAGGAAAACTAGCCTCTGGGAAAGCGACTGGATAGACCGAGGGCGCGCTCAAAAACCCTAGGGTGAAAAAATTGAAGACAAGAGAGACAATGGGGACAAAGCCAAAGAAAGCTCCGAGAAAAAGCTCATAGGAAGTCACTTTCAGGTTTTGGAAAAAGATCGCTTTTGCCAGATCAAATTTAGTTCCATTGATCGCCTGCTGCAAAACGTCATCAAGTGTCTCTTGCACGTAACCAATCATCTTGCTATATGTTTCTGGGAAATTGACGCCAAAAACCGCGCCGAAGAAAATCCACAGCGCGGACAAACCTAAAACAAAAAACAGCCAGTTCCTGTTTTTTTTCAGTAGGTCAAAATAAAAAATAAAAACTCGTTTCAATATGAAGACCCTCCAAACAATGATTTAATCCCAAAGTCTTTGCCGGCTCTCAATCTAATAAGGAGGAAAAGGGCAAGGGAGTAGATTACATGCTCGTCAATCAGTAGAGAATGTTCACCTGCATAAGGAAAATCAAATCCCGGTAGATAATAGAGTACCATTAGCAATATTCCAAGTACTGCTACAAAATTCACAAATACGCCGAATACCAGAGCAAGACCCAAAGCCATGACCCCCCACTTGTTGAGGAAATCTACCCAGATAAGATTCTGCGGCTGTGCAAGCCATTCAAATAACCCGCTGAAAGACGTTGCGTTCATTAAGTACCCTTTAGCTGTCCACCCGTCTTGAAGCACCTTACTCAATCCTGCATAAAAAAACATCCATCCTAGAGCGAAGCGAAGTATAAAAATAGAAAACTTAGGCTTGCCGTACATAATTTTTATTTTTTTTGAGCCCCTCTCCTTTACTTCCTCTCCCCACCTGGTGGGGAGAGGGTGGGGGTGAGGGGTCCGCTGTTGTTATTATATTTTCTTTGAACAACCAAGCTGCAGATAAAAATTATCAAAGTGGAGGCAGCCGAGATCATGCAGAATTCACAAATCGATCCAATGACACCGATCTGGATATAGACGAGTCCGGCGGACACAAGGATTCCGCTAACAGACAAGACGAACAAATATTTTATCAAATCACCTCTTTGTTTCTCAGTGATTAAAATCGTAAGAATCAATACTGTCACATAGTAACCCAGGCCAAAGATCGAAATCGGTATACCAAACAATGTAGAATACTTGCTGGTAGTTACCTCCTCACAACCTTCAATCAATGAACAGTTGATAGGGTCAGGATCGTAATGTTTATAGGTCAGGAAACTAGCATCCAATATTCCTATCAGTGCGACAGCGGCGATAATAAAAAAAATGTAGTGTTTGAAGTTGAAATTCATATGCAGACTTTCGGGGTGCTGGGAATCGAACCCAGTCTACCTGCTCCCAAAGCAGGCGTACTGCCAGTATACGACACCCCGCCGGCATGGGAGAATAATATCTAAGTGCGGCAGATTTAGCAATGTTAACGGACAGCTTCTTTCAAAGCCTTACCAGCCTTGAACTTCGGGGTGCGCACGGAAGGAATCTCAATTTTTTCCGTAACATTTCTGGGATTTACTCCAATCCGCCCTTTTCTTTGATGGACAGAGAAAGTTCCGAACCCGGTGATAGTAACTTCACCGCCGTTTTTGACTGTTTCGGTAATAATCTCTACCAACGTATTCAAAGACTTTTCGGCTTCTGCGCGACCAACCCCTAGACGTTCAGCATAGATTTCGATTAAAGCTGATTTGTTCATAGAATCTTATTAATTACAGGTTTATTATAAAGTCAGACGGAATTTTTTGCAAAATTACACAAATTTTCTATACCAGGACTTCATAATATCGTAAAGATCCACTGACAAAAAACCCAGAACGCAGAGTATAAGAACCTTGAACCAATAATCTATGCCCGTGCGTGACAGGGTTGATGCGCTGCTCGCTTGACCAACTTCAATGTCTCCAGTCATTCGAGGCAGAACTCGATAATTATCGTTGAACTGACTCACGATACCCCGGACAACCGCAATATCGCCTTTGCGCATTTTTGGCTTTTCAATACCAGTAGTGTCCATGATATAGATGCGAGCAACCCCACTACCATCATCGATGAAAAAAGTGTCACCCTCGCTGGAAGTCACGACGCCGGAAACCAAGACAAAATGACCTTCAGTCTCCTCCCCCACATCTCCCGTCTCAATTCTACCTGGTGAGGGCAAAGCGCCTTGTCCAGTGACAGAAATATCGTCTGGGCCGGTAATTTTGATTTGGGTTTCGTTGTGATAACTCCCCACCTCGCCAGTAATGTTGACGATATCCCCTAAAGCCAGCTCCGGCCAAGTGCCGCTTGCCAAGAACACCCGAATGCCTGACCCGGACAAATACACTACACTGCTCCCCAGCGCATTGGGAAGTGAGACTACCTGACCATTGGTTTGTATTCTACTTCCCACCTTAAGCGAGTGAACCTCTCTTAAGGCAACTATAGTGGCGGTTGAGGTACTTAGTCCCGCAACCTCTCCGGGAATATCAATACTGTCCACAGCATCACTTACGTTTTCTGAAGACACCTCTTGAGTAAAAATGTTTTCCTTTCCTGGAGTTGCTATTTCTGTCCAAAAATACTTTCCGTTCTCTGTCCGAGCGTAAGCCCAGTTCTCCCGAGCGGTTTCGGTATAGCTCACCCGATCCACCACTTCTCCGCCAGGGAACATAAGAGACACCTCCTCACCGCGGGTATTGTTGAGAGCAATTTTTGAAACAATTCGAGACACCACCAGAAAACCGCCTGGCTCAAGAGTGGTATTGGAAAAATCGTCACTGTGTATCTCATAGCTGCGGCTTTGATCCGTTACGACCCAACCGGCCAGATCTATTTCTTCTTCATCGAGATTCAAAAATTCAATAAACTCCTCTTCTTCATCATCTTCCGGGTTTGGGAGAAGCTCGTTGATAACGATGTTGCCTTTTTGAGTTTGGAAAATTGTTTGTGCGGAAAACTCGTTTGCGCTTCCCGGAGTCATTTTATCTGTCCAAAGGTAACCACCGGTCGAAGACTTGGCAAAGGACTTTCCTTCTCCAGCACTGTCCGCGTAGCAGATTTCTTTTTTAAAATTTTTGTCTGGGTCATAAATCTTTACGCAGTCCCCGCCGGTGTTGTTCAAGGCAAAAGAACCAGCGGGTAATTCAACAACGTAATAATCAAGACCGGCAAGCATGGTACCGTCAGGAATTTCATAGGCCCCACTACCAAGCTCAGTTCCAGAGTCATCGACCCACCACCCAGAGAGATCAAGTGGAGTATTGGTGGAATTGTAAAGCTCTGCCCACTCCAAACCAGAATCAGTCCCGGAAGGATTAGGAAAAATTTCGTTTATGACCAGGAAGACTGCCTCATGCTGATTAACAGGGGTTGCCGGCTTTGGGGCGGTTTGTTCTGTTTTTGCCGGAGCGGGAATTTCAGGCTCCTGATTTGACATCGGGCTATCTGATAAATTTCTAGGATCGGATGATAGTAGCTCAAAATCTTGCGCATTGTTATTAGTGTCTTCCCCGTCAAATTTGCGATGTAGAGCCATGCCCGCGTCCGGGTTGGTTGGAAATCGGGAGCCTTCCACAAAAATATTTTCCGCCTCTCCCCAGGCAAGCGAATCAATTATTTCTCCCGTGTCACTGCCACCCAAGCGGAGAGCGACTCCATTATCTGCAGAAATAGTGGCTGAAGTAGTTATGTCGGGAGTTTTTGCAATGTCCGCAAAGTTTGAGTTGGCCCACAAAAAATACCCCTTTGGCGGGATAACGATACTGTCCGTGAATGATTTTATAAGACTGTCACTTGTCCCCGTCTGCGTTCGCTTTACGAGTCGATATCCTTGTAAGTCTATCGGCTGCTCAGTGGGATTAAAAATTTCCACAAAATCGTTAGTGGTGAGTCCTGGGCCTGCAGTTATCTGAACTTGTGAGATGGTCAGATGGTTTGCCGTTTGCGCGTAGGCTGGATAGGACGCGATAAAAAAACCGGCAAGCGCCGATAGTATTAAAATGATATGTGTTTTCCTCATGTTTTTTTACTCAGATAAGCTTTTTTTCAAATCACCTAGCCTTGCTTGGAACTCATCATTTTTCAAATAGCTCCCTACGACAAAACTACTCGCGCCAGCGGCAGCTGCCCGCTTTATAGTCTCCGGGTTTATTCCCCCATCCACCTCAACCGCAAGCTGTGGACGGATCGCAACCAGCTCGGCAATTTTTTCTATAGTCTCCGGCAAAAATGGTGTACCCATTTGCCCGGGGTTTATCGTCATTACCTGGACACCATCAAGATCGTGCAAAAATGGCACGATGGCTTTGACACTGGTCCCGGGATTTATCGCAAGCCAGGCTTGCTTGCCCATCGCCTTGATTTCAGCAATGGTTGATTTGATGTCTCCATGCGCTTCGGCGTGAAAAATCACCTTTTTGACCCACGAATAATTCCACAGCGGGAGCTTACCTGAAACTAAATCAGTCATGAAATGTAACTCAAAATCCTTATCCGGCTTCAAAGAGTCAATGTACAACGGATCGTGAAAATCCTCGTGCGGTAAAAAACTATTATCAAGAATATCGAGTTGAACCACTTGAGAGTGTCCGTTTATCGCGCGGAAACGCTCATTAAATTTTTTCTGGTCCGGCTCGAGTATTGCCGGAATGATCACGGTTTTCATAAGCCTAACGTTCAATCTTTTTTATCTTGTCGAGTCTCCTCAAATATCGTGGGTGTTTGCCAGGTTTCGTTGATAAAAAAGCCTGAAGGATCTTTTTGGTCGTGGTCATGTTGCATTCCCAGGCAGCCATCACTAAAACATTAGCATGATCATCTCGCCTACCGTCTCGAGCAGAATCAGCGTTGAGTGGCATGATCGCCCGAACACCTTTTAACTTGTTGGCAGCGATGACCATGCCATGACCGGAACCGCAGAATAACACACCAAGGTCTTGTGGGCCTACTTTCTTTCCGACTGCAAAAGCGAAATCTGGGTAATCGTCTGTTTTGTTATATTGGAAAGCCCCACAGTCTTCATATTTGACCTTTTTTTTATTCAAAAAAGTCTTCAGCTGTTGTTTCAACTGAAAACCATTGTGGTCTGCGCCCAGATATAACATAAACTTTGATCTAATAACTATTAAAGTCCTCTTTCCTCTAGCTCAGAAAACACATCGTATATCGCCGCAACCCAGTTGGGATTCTGAAACCCGACATAAGTCCTGACCATGGTTTCCGGCCTTTCCATGTCCATCCCGAGAGCCTGATAGCGTTGGATAAGATAATTAACATGATAAAGGCTGTCTTCGATCTCTTCATAAGTCCATGGCCCACCCGGTCCGATACCCCAGCAGTTGTTCTTGTCGGTGCGTTTGCAAAGATTGCTCTCAGCTTGGGCAATACCTAGAATCAGCTTCCAGTGCGGCATACGCGCGATAAGTCCAGCATAGTCAGCGAGTGGAGAATTTTTCTCACGCAGAAACTCGGCGATCTGATCAGTTTGCGGCTGCTCTGCCTCTACTGGTAGCACTGCGGATCGTGCTAACGAATTGATTCTGATTTTCTGAATCTCGCTGCGTTCTTGATAAACCCAGGTCAGATGATCTTGGTCCGTAGCGACAGCGGCGTTGAAGTACAAAAACAAAAAAGCAGCAAAGAAACTCATGGCCGCGAAATTGCGAACCCAATGTCTTTTTGCCGCTTGGGCTTTTAACTGTTCTAAAAATTTTTGGTGTTGGGAATGTCTGGGGTGACTGGGTCTCAGAGGTTTTCTTTTTATATCAAAGCTCATTATTCTTCAACGTTTTTTATTTCTCCTTTTTCTACTAAATCCTTAAATAGTGTTCCTAGCACTCCGTTAACGAACTTTCCCGAGGAGTCTCCTCCGAACACCTTTCCCAGTTCTACCGCTTCGTTGATAGCAACCTTGGGAGGAACTTCTTTGAGAAACATCAGTTCAAAAATTCCGATGCGTAATATGTTCCTGTCCACGACCGTGATCTGTTCGAGTGGCCATTCCGGTGCTGTTTTGATAATGATCCGATCTATCTCTTCAAGATTTTTTTCCACACCGGTGACCAGTGTGATTGCAAATTTGCTATCGTCTGCTCCCGGAGCATGATTCGCAAAATTTTCTTTCAGCAACTCCCGCAAGTCAGACTTTTTGCCATTAAAATCCCACTCATAGAGTGTCTGCATGGCGATAGTTCGACTAAGATGCCTGTTGGACATGGCTTGGACCAACTAACAAAAAAACAAATTAACACTAAAACAAATCCCGAATTGTTAAATTGTTAGGATGCTAGATTGTTAAATTGCTTTATTGTTAATTCGAATTACCTTTTCACTTTCTTTTTCTTGACCTTAGGTTTGACGACTTGTCTGCCGCGGTAATACCCGCAATGAGGACAGACTTGGTGTGCACTGACTGACTTGCCACAGTTACCGCACTTTGACGCGCTAAAACCGGACAGAGCGTGATGTGACCTTCTGCGTCCTGTTCCCCCGTGAGTTTTGCGCTTTTTTGGTACTCCCATAACTATTAAATCATTATTAATACTAACACATTATAGCAAATTTTCAGAGCTGGGTTCAAAAAACGTTCCCGCCAGTAACCTGCCAACGACTCTAGCGCAAGGCTAGAGAACAGGAGAGCTTGTTTAAATAAAACCCATCCTTGCGGAAAAGGATATTTGAACAAACCTTCGTTGACAGAGTACTGGAAAGAACGAATATCCGAGAACCCGTATACTAGCACAAATATCCAGCTTTGGCAAGGCCTTGTACATATTAACAATCTAACAAAATAGCATACAAACATTTAAGTAAAGAAAAAGCCGGGCGGGGTATAAAACCTCGCCCGGGGAGAGCATGGCGCAGTGCGCTAGTGGGAGAGAGAGTTCACGATGAGTCCGAGGAAAAAAGCGGTGATATTGATTACCCAACGAGCAGCACCGATAGAGCTCATAAAACCTCCTAAAAATTTTTCAGTTCCGCAGCGGCGAGTCCCTCCTAGACAATAGACGGGCCTAAGTTTGAAATTACCCTCTCCTGAAGGGGCTCGCTGTGGCGAAACCGATTAGAAATCGATTTCTATCCCAAACAGTGCAAAGACCAGAAAGATAGGAAGCAGTATGATTTTAATGACAATGTCCATTTGAACATAGTTTAATATTCTGCAAAAGCGTGCGTCCTTTTAGCGAGGTTTGAAGGGCGATGTATAAATACGTTCCCTAATCCTGCTGCCCGCCTCCTGTTAACGGAAAGCGGAAGGAACGCACACTTCTGCAGAAAATAAACGCTCTACAGGAGGATTGAAAGATAACCCATAGAGCGTCAATTTCTTTCGGCAAATCTCTCTGCCGAATTCCTTTCCCCGAAGCGTCCTGTAATCGCTTCTGGGAGATAGATCTTCTGACCTGGTAAGGAAACCTAATGTTCCTTACTTCAAAAGATCACTTTTTTATAAATTTTAAAACTTATTTATTTTAATATACTATTATATTATATTTCTAGCATTTTGTCAAGAGTAATACCTATTAGGCAGAGAATATAGCTAAAATAACCTAAATATAATCTTTAAACAGACAAAAAGCCCTTCTTATTAGAAGGGCTTTTTCTTTTATATAGAGTTATCTTGTCTACTATTTCGTGCGAGCAAGCTTTCTTATCTCCCTGACCTTGTCGAGCTTTTCCCAGGGCAGTCTCAGGTCGTTCCTGCCAAAATGACCATAGGCTGCGACTTGCCTATAAATAGGTCTGCGCAGATTCAACTGTTTGATGATCATGCCGGGGCGCAGGTCGAAGACTTCGGAGATGATATCGACCATCGCCTCTTCGGAAATTTTCCCAGTTCCATAAGAGTCCACACGAACCGACAATGGTTCCGGTACACCAATCGCATAAGCGATTTGGACTTCCAATTTTTTGGCAACTCCTGCAGCTACCAAATTTTTTGCTACATAGCGGGCCATGTAGCTCCCGCTGCGATCGACTTTTGAAGGGTCCTTGCCTGAGAAGCATCCTCCCCCGTGCCGTCCCATACCACCGTAAGTATCGACAATGATTTTTCTTCCAGTAAGACCAGTATCACCCTGAGGACCACCGATAACGAAACGACCGGTGGAGTTAACCAAGATTCTCGTTTTTTTATCCAACATTTTGGAAGGGATAATTTTTTTTATCACCTGCTTGATGATCTGATCCTTGAGCTTCGCCTCGTCTATATCCGGATCGTGCTGAGCGGCAATGAGTACAGTATGCACCCGTTTCGGTCTGTCTCCTGTGTACTCAACAGTAACTTGAGCCTTGCCGTCAGGTCGCAAGCCTTTGATGATATTCTTTTTCCGAACCGCGGCCAGACGCTGGGTGAGTTTGTGAGCTAGGACAATCGGTGTTGGCATCAATTCCTTGGTTTCATTGGTTGCAAAACCAAACATCAAACCCTGATCCCCAGCACCGAGATGCTCTAAGTCTTCTTTTACAATCTGTCCGCTCTTACTTTTCTCGAATGAATCGACTCCTCTGGCAATATCACTTGATTGCTCCTGAATTGCAACCATTACACCAGAAGTCTCCCACTGAAATCCATACTCGGCATCAGTATAGCCAATGTCTTTTATTACGCCCCTGACTGTCTTGGGAATATCGATGTAGGTTGAGGTCGTTATCTCCCCTGCAACCACGCATATACCGTTAGTCACCAGCGCCTCTACCGCAACACGGCCTTTAGGGTCGTCTTTGAGAATACTGTCGAGGATAGTGTCGGAAATCTGGTCGCACAATTTGTCCGGATGACCTTCTGTCACCGACTCAGAGGTAAAAAGTTTCTTTCCTATTGTAGCTTTCCTGTTGTTGCTTGGCATTTGAATAAAATTAATAAAAAATCGCCTCGCGGCGAAAACTTGATTTTATCTTTCCCCGCATAAGGGCTGGAGTTAGCACCCATCGAGTTGCCTCAGGGTTGCTGGGATGCTGCTGCCGGGCCAGTCCCGGATTCGGCTATGAGAGCCGAAAATCACATCCACTCTTGATAATATTCGATTGTTAGGGAAAGTATAACCGAATAACCGACCCTGTGCAAGCACTTACCCAGAGTTCCTCTCAATAAGCTTTGGGTTGACCGGGAATGTAATCTGTGATTAAATAATCAATCGTGGCAACAAGGAGGAAGATTATGAAAAGAATAATCGTCGTGATGAGTCTGTATCCGGCAGACTTTCCGAGAGCGCTGCGCATCGGTTTGCAAAAAGATCTAGCCGATGTCGGAATCGAATACGAGAACCACCCCTTAAGCCAAGTCGCAGCCAACGCAGAAAGAGCTTCCCTGATAATCTGCCCCAATCGCTGCATCGTCACTCCCGCCCCTCAACTCACAAGCACAAAGACGCCAACTGAGACAGCTGCTCAGATCAAAGAAAAACTGGGCCCTATTTGCAGAAAAACTCCGATCATTGTTATCGGTCAAGACATCCTTCCAGCCGAGGCTCAAGCTTACCTCCGCGTGGGAGTGCGAACTGTATTCATGAACAATGTACAGAATCGCGAGGAAATCGCCGAAGCTATCCAGGAAGTCTTGAACGAGAGAAGTTGAGACCCCTTTACTCAAGGATTTCCTTGAGTTTTTTTATACTAAAGCCCCGTCGGTAGCGGCCGACGGGGCTGTTTGATAGTTGCTATTCGATATCTCCTTTTTACATTCCCATTCCACCCATATCCATACCTCCCGGCATGCCATGTCCGCCAGCTGACGAATTCTTTTCAGGTTTATCGGCAACGATAGCTTCTGTGGTAATAAGTGTGGAAGCAATTGAAACTGCGTTCTCTAAAGCAAGTCTGGTAACCTTGGTCGGATCTACTATCCCGGCTTTGATCATATCAACAAGACCGTCCTTCCAGTTAGTCTCCGAAGCATGACTGAAATCATATCCGAGAGTGTCATCTCCGGACTGGATAGCACCTAGAATACCTGTCACTTCGATACCAGAATTTTCGGCAATTTGTCTTAAAGGAGCTTCCAGTGACCTGCGAACGACCCTCACTCCTGCTTTTTCCGCGTCACCGAGGCTGGCGGCAAAAGTGTCCAGTTTCGGGGCAATCTTGGCAAGTGCACTACCACCACCGGGAATAATTCCTTCTTGGACCGCTGCTTTGGTAGCGTTCAGAGCGTCTTCGATTTTAAACTTTTTGGTCTTCATCTCAGTCTCTGTGAAAGCACCGACTTTGATAACTCCAACACCGCCAACCAACTTAGCCAAGCGCTCTTGGAGTTTTTCTTTGTCAAAGTCAGAGGTGCTTGATCCGATCTGCTGTCTGATCTGAGTTATCCGAGCTTCAATTTTTTCCTTCTCTCCCATACCGTCGACGATAGTGGTATTTTCTTTGTCTGCAATAACCTTGCGAGCTCGACCCAAATGTTCCATCTGAGCACTCTCTAGTTTCAAACCCAATTCTTCCGAAATCACCTGAGCGCCGGTGAGGGTTGCAATATCACTGAGCATTTCTTTTTTACGCTCGCCAAATCCCGGGGCTTTGACAGCCAGAACGTTGAAAGTCCCTTTGATCTTGTTCACAAGAAAGGTTGCCAAGGCTTCACCTTCAATCTCTTCGGCGATGATAACTATATCTTTTTTACCTGACTGGATGACTTTTTCCAAAAGCGGTACGATCTCCTGAATTGAAGAAATCTTCTGGTCAGTAACGAAAATATAAGGATCGTTTACTTCGGCTAGCATTCTCTCAGGGTTGGTCACCATATATGGAGAGACGTAGCCCTTGTCAAAACGCATACCCTTGACCACTTCCTTTTCTAGACCAATGGTCTGACCCTCTTCGACGGTGATCACTCCGTCATTACCAACTTCATCCATGACTTCAGCAATCAACTTGCCGACTTCTGAATCAAGCGACGCAATGGTAGCGACCTGCTCAATTTCTGATTTGGTCTTGATATCCTTTTTCATTTTCTGTAACTCTTCAACGACGTATTTCACGGCTTTGTCCATTCCTTTTTTGATCTCCAGGGCGCGGGTAGAATTCAGAGCGGCAGCTGCAAAACCTTCCTCGATCATTTTCTGAGCGAGTACTGTTGCGGTCGTAGTCCCGTCCCCAGCTTCGTCGTTGGTCTTGTTGGCGACTTCCTGGATAAGAGAAGCACCGATATTTTCAAACTTATCCTCGAGCTCAATATCCTTTGCTACAGTGACACCATCATCAGTAATAGTTGGGCTACCATAGCTTTTTTCCAAGATAACCGCCTTGCCAGTAGGTCCCATGGTGACCTTAACAATATCCGCTACCTTGTCGACACCAGCTTTAATTGCTTTTTTGGCGTCTAAACCTGTTTTTATAATCTTTGCCATATGTTAAATAGTTTCTGATTAATTATTCGACGATTGCTAGTATCTCTGACTTGTCCTCATCTTCCCCGACATAGAGGATTTTATATTCTTTTTTCTCCGCGCCTTTACCAAATTCGATTTCTTCTCCGGCGTACTTGCCAAAAACAACTGTGTCTCCGACTTTCAGGCCGAGTTTGGCTATGTCTTCACCGTTACCGACGGCAACAATTTTGCCTTGAGCTTTTTTCTCTTTTTCTGCGCTAGCAGGAAGAACGATGCCAGAGGCGGTAACTTCCTCTTCAGTGGACTGTTGAACCAAAATACGATTTCCGATTGGCTTGATATTCATAATTTTTATCAAAATTTTACTTGTTTAAATAGTTATAAAAAAACGCGTCAAACTTTTTATTTTAAGCGTTTTTATTAAGTTATTATAAAATATTTACAGTGAATGTCAAGTCTACAGGGAGCGCTGTATATCGCGAAAACGCCTTAGCACCTTCTGACCCTTGCTATCTGGATGGAAGGAGAGCTGGGTGTCAGATACGATCACATACTCACTTTCGATAATTCGTTGTTTTTGAAAATACCGGGCTCCACGCTCAAGCAACAATGCAAAAGGATCTAATACTGATTCGAGAACCAACTGCGCCAGCGACCTTTCAGGATATCTTTCAATAGGCGGATCAGGAGGTGAATTGTGCTGGAAAAAATTTTCTATCCATGGCAGATTCCTAAACCAAAAATCTCTAATATGCTCGTAACCAAAAATTGTTAGGAAACTTCTATAGAGCAAAGCGGTATATTCATTGCGATCCTGAGGCATTTGCAAACCTGAAGCGATATAGTGATTGAGGCAAAACCTCTGGGCAATATAGTCTCCGTGCCGACGCATTCCTAAAATCTGAAAATACGCAGACACCAAGAGCCTGGCAAAAAACATCCTCCCAGGCTCGACAATGATAAAAAGATCAATATCCGACATCGGTGAAGCGTTGAGCTGAGCCGTGGAACCTGAAACCGCGACTGCTCGGACGTATGGAAAATGACGAAGTCCGGCCGCCCAGCTCCTCGCCCGCCTCATCAATCGAAGTGCGTTGGTGTAGTGATCTTTCTTTTTTTCTATTAACTCTGCTCGCGAGATCAGCGTATGCAAACCGTCTTGGCTAACAACCTTCTTACTGGTAATAAGTTTTTCTAGCTCTCTCTCTATTTGACTTAGGCGCAAAACCGCACCTGACCGAGACTGCCCCAGCAAAAAATCTCGCACCTCGATTGTCGTCAGAGCGACATCTTGAGCTGCAAAAAAACTAAGAGTTTTAAGGATTGAAGGTTTATGGTCTTCCATCTAACCGAGTGAAGCTAAACTTTTTTCATCAAGTTCCTGCCATTCGTCCAAATCAGAAGCCTTGAAGATACGTAGTTTGTGGGAGAGCTCTTTATCTGACGTTACATATTCTGTTTGCGCACTCTGTCCTTGGCGATGGGTGAAGGTCATCTTCTTTTCGAGAACCTTTGGGCGGGATTCCCAGACAAGTTTGATCTGACCGAGCGGCGACTCAACAATCAGTACTTCCTGTGTCCCTTGTTTTTCTTCTCCCTCTGGCCCGTCGACTATCAAATCCTCTATCCTTTCGTCAATAACCTCAAACTTGCCTTTGATGTTGGTTTTGATCTGGTCCCAGCGATCTGAATCCATAGGCGTATTTTGAATTAAGTATAAAGTAGGTAGTATTGCGATTCTTTAAATATAACCTTGTCATCCTGACGAAAGTCAGGATCTAAACTTGATTCTGAATTCACCCGTAAGCCTGGATCCTGATTCAAGTTCAGGATGACACTACGTGTCACTTTTGACAATGCGGGCAGAAACTTCCTGTTCTGCCGCCAAATTTCTCGCTTTTTATCAGCGTACCACAGACCTTGCAAGGTTTACCAGAACGCAGGTAAACAAAATGGTGCTTGCCCATCGTACCCCAAGAGCCATCTGTTCGGATAAAGTCCCCTACAGAAGAGCCTTTGGTGGCTATGCCTTTTTTCAGAATGTTAGGAATCGCCGAAAAAAGAGATCTTTTCTCTCTTGGTTTGAGAGATCGCACAACTCTAGAGGGCTTGATTCCAGATCGGAACAAAATTTCATCAGAATAAATATTACCGATGCCGGCAATGAGTTTCGGTTCGGTCAAAAATTGTTTAATTTTCATCTTTGGCCTCTTCGCTAAAATACTTTCAAACACTGGATAAGTAAATTTTGAAGACAATGGCTCCGGGCCGAATTCCCGCAACTCTTTGACATGGGGTAGCTCTGCATCCGAAATCAGTTTAAGGTAGCCGAATTGTCTAACATCGTTGTAAAAAAGTTTCGAGTCGTCGGTGAAAGTAAAAATCACATGGGTGAATTTGCAAGGCAGAGACACTTGGGGTGCGGTGGATTTGTTGATGATACGAACTTTCCGCCCAAGCTCCTCCTTCTTCAAATAAATAAACTGGCCGGTCATTTTCAGATGCACGAGGATTGCCAAAGGTCCTTGGAAATCAAAAATAATTATCTTGGCCCTGCGACTGACCGAACTGATCTTTTGTTTTTTGACCAAGGACACAAATTTGTCGACTTGCTTTTGTGTGGTTGTTCGCAGATTGCTAACCGTACCCGGACCGAGCGACACTATTTTTCCAAGCAAGACAGAAACCGACTTCACGGTTTTGCCTTTCAACTTGTGATCTAATTCTTGTGCAACGGTTTCTACTTCTGGCAGCTCAGGCATCCCGGTATATCAACTTCAATAATCTTTCAGATGGTGTCTTTAGATTATTGGATTAATCTAATTAGCTGCGCCTTCTTTACCCAGACTATCTTTAGTTCGCTTTGCGAACCATTGAAGCTGTATTACTGGGCACGGCTTTTATCTTAACTCTTTATCTATTATAACATCAAAATGTCACCTATCATTGACTTTTTTCTGGAAAAAAATCTATACTCATAAGTCTAACAGGAGGAGAAATGAAGAAAGCTTTTATTCTTTTGACGCTTGGCGTATGCCTTGTATCAAATCTACCGGGTGAAAACTACCTGGAGATGCGGGCAACGCAAAGTCAGTACCGGTACGTCAACTTCGACCATCTTTTCAAAAATCAGATGATGTTCGATTTCGTTTATGTTGGGGTCCCGGAAGACAATGAGGTGAATGTTGGTATCGGGTACCTGATACAACCGACGGACAAGCTGACTATAGCTCCGCTTCTCTATGCCAACACCACAAAAGAACATCCGTCACTGGGATTTAAACCGGCCATGGCTGTATCCTACAAAACCATTAGCTGGGACACGAATTTGTTTGGCGCGTTCAACGCCGACGCCACGGGACCTCGAGGCAACTACCTTGTCATTGACCCGCTCGAGTTTAACCACAAACTTGGAGAGCATTGGTGGGTCGGGTTATCCTTCGGATGTTTGGTCCAGGGAGAGTATCGGGACTTCCTGGCTGGTCCTGTGCTGAAGAGGCGCGACCGTGGTGGCTGGTGGAGCCTGACGACACGGCTGGGTAGTGTTGTTGAAAAATCAGCCAAACCTGCAACCAGCATCTACGAACTGCGTATCTCCAGAGCTTTCGACTTTTGACCCTAAGCCTACCCAGGCCAACGGGTCTTTTTTATACTTGATTTTTTCAATGCTTTTCAGTACAATGACAGGTGCTTTAATTCCGACTAACCATGCCGCTACAAACACTGCTTTCAAAATATAAATTCAAGTCATCGGATCAAAAGATTATCCGAGCCGCTTTTGAATTTGCAGAGAAAGCTCACAGCGGTCAAAAAAGAAAATCAGGTGAACCATACATCAACCACCCTCTGAAAACCGCGATGAACCTGGCCTCATGGGGTATGCAGGATAGCGCGACGCTGGCCGCCGCACTCCTCCACGATGTCCCAGAGAACACTGATCGGACTTTGGACGAAATCAGTAAAAAATTTGGAGAGGAAATTACTTTTCTCGTACTAGGTGTGACTAAACTTGGCCGGATCAAACTCCGCAACCAGAAAGATCCAGCTTACCTCGAAACTCTCAAACGCATGGTTTTGGCCATGGCGGAAGATATCAGGGTCGTGCTGATCAAGCTCGCCGACCGACTGCACAATATGGAAACCATCCAGTTCCTCCCGCGAGACAAACAAGAGCGTATCGCTCGAGAGACGCTGGAAATCTATTCTTCACTGGCCGCGCGCTTAGGTATGGGAGAAGTCAGAGGTAAACTAGAAGACCTCTCGTTCCCTATCGTCTACCCCCGACAGTACAACAAGCTCGTCAACCTCGTCAGACCAAAACTGGAAAATGCTCAGTACTACATTCCTCGTGCAAAAAATGAACTGAAAAAAATCCTCAAACTCAACGGTCTGGAAAATATGGAAATTTCCGGTCGGATCAAACATCTATACAGTCTCTACCAAAAACTGCAGAGGCCGGAATATGACAACGACCTGGACAAGGTCTATGACATCGTCGCCCTGCGTGTAATTACTGATAGCGTTGAAGATTGTTACACAGTTCTTGGCATCATTCACAAATATTTCCGTCCGATTCGCGGTCGGATCAAAGACTATATTGCCGTACCGAAACCAAATGGCTACAAGAGTTTGCACACCACCGTCTTTGGGCCCGAAGGAAAATTTATTGAGATCCAAATCCGTACTCACGATATGCAGGAAGAGGCCGAATTCGGTATCGCTTCGCACTGGGCCTATACCGAATCAGGTAAACCAAAAAGCGGACGCGCCAGGCACAATGCCAGACAAATCGAATGGGTCAGTCAACTGCGCGACTGGCAAAAAGAAACCCATGACAACCCGGAAGAATACTGGGACAGCCTAAAAATTGATTTCTTCAAGAATCGTATTTGTGTTTTCACTCCAAAAGGAGATATTAAAGATTTACCGGAAGGCTCCTCCCCGATCGACTTCGCCTTTGCTGTACACAGTGACCTTGGAACGCATTGCGGCGGATCAAAGATCAACGGTAAAATGAGTAAACTGGATACCAAGCTGAAAAATGGTGATGTCGTCGAAATCATTCGCGACAAAAATCCAAAAATTTCTCGAGACTGGCTCGATCAAACAGCGTCGTCCTCTGCCAGATCAAAAATCAAAAGCTGGCTGAAAAAAAACGAGGAAAACTTCATTTCCCGCTGGACCCCGGATTTTATGAAAAGGAAATAAAAACACCCCGACTTAGCGGGGTGTTTTTTTATTGTTATTAGTTCTTTGGCTTGGGATACATGACCATTTCATCGGAACGCTCATAGTCCCAGAGCGTCTCCCCTTCTCCGAACCAATGCTGAATTTCGTGTTTTGCTTCGTCTTGAGTTTCGGAAGCATGAACGATATTCATGACTGCGCGTTTATCCCGGTTTGCTGCGGCAGCAGAGTCTACACTGAAATCACCACGGATAGTGCCCATCTCCGCATCCGATGGCATCGTCGGACCGGCAAGTTTTCTGATCATCGCCACTGCATGTGGACCTTTTATCGCCATTACAACTACCGGACCGGAAACCATGAAGTCGATAAGCCATTGCCTGACATGAGGACCAATTTCCTCGGCTTTATTGGTGCCCAGTTCTTTCATGGCATCATAACCGAATTTCTCATAAGTCGTCAGAGTCTTGTTACCAAGCCTAGTAATCCAAGCTTCATCCTTCGGATAATGATCATCAACTTGTTTGACCTCGGGCTTATACATTTTCAAGGCTACGATTTTCAGGCCAACTCTCTCAACGCGCTTGACGATCTCCCCGGTCAGACCCCTCATAACTCCGTCCGGTTTGATCATCATAAAAGTAATTTCTTCTTTTGGATGGTTCATTTATTTATTCTCAATGGTTACTTTTTCTATAACTATAGGTTCGATCGGTCGGTCGTTGGCATCAACCTCGACTTGACCGATTTTGTCCACCACTTCCTGGCCTTTGCGGACTTTCCCGAAGATGGTATAGAGATTCGGCAGCGGATTGGTTTCCAGCATGACGAAAAACTGAGAGCCATTAGTATTGGGTCCGCGGTTAGCCATGGCTACCACACCCTTTTGATAACCGGCTTGGAAACTTGGCGCACTAGGATTAAGTTCGTCTTCAAAGGTTTCTCCATAGATAGATTCTCCACCGGATCCTGTTCCGGTCGGGTCGCCTCCCTGAATAACGAAATCTTTGACTACTCGATGAAAACTCCCTTCGTCATAATATCCTGACTCAGCAAGTCGAATGAAGTTCTCCACGGTCTTCGGGGCATCCTGCGGATAAAACTCAATCTCAAAAGTGCCCTGGTTCGTCCTGATCTTCGCGATCTTGTCGCCATAATCGGCTGGCGGGGTTGTGTTCGTGCTTTCTTCTTGATTCATTGTATCTTCGTTAGTTTTTCCAGAGCTCGTAAAATACCATGCCAACCCTCCAGCAATGATTAAAATAGCTCCTATGATTATCAATTTTTTCATATATTTTTTATTATAGTAAATCTATTTTAGCAAAATCAGAAACTAAAGCAAATAAAAAAGCTTGCCCGAAGGCAAGCGAGCTACTGCAGATAAAACGCGAGGGGTAACGCGAGCAGGGTGATTAAAAGGACAGCAACTATTGCTATCAAGGTCATTGACGGTGTCTTGCTCCTGCCTTCCGTTGACCGGATGAGCGAATTGACAGGCGCACTGTCTTCAGACCCACCCGAAAGCACAAGTATAGCGTAGTCGAACACGACTCCTCCTTACCGGCAAAGCCAGCTAATGGCAATGAGGACTAGAAGTCCCGCCACTGGAATGAGCGGTAGGCCGCCGAGATATTTGGCTGCATCAAGCAAACCGGTTGTAGTTTCGATGTGTTTAGTGTCTTGGGACATCTCTCCTCCTTGATCATTCGACCGAAAGCACCCACAGGAGCACCAGACAGATGATAACAAGTACCAATGGCCCTACTACGTTGAGCAGTAAACCGATTTTTCTTGTAGACAATCAGTCAATCCCTCTCCTTGCCCAGATGCGGTAAAAACTATTATCGGCAAAATATTATGTTTAGTCAAGCCTATACAATGTTTTACCGTCCGTTGCCAGGTTTATATCGTGACCTTGATCCGTGCGGAAAAGCGGAATCCCGAACCTTTCAAGCAGTGCTAGAGTTTCCGCATGGGGATGACCGTAACTATTCCCCTCCCCCATGGAAGCCGTCGCATAACTCGGCGCTACAGCGCGCAGAAAAGTTTCTCCGGTAGAAAAACGCGAGCCATGATGACCGAGTTTCAGTACTTCTGACTGCAACGGATTTCCTGATTGGAGCATCACCGCCTCTTCGGGTTTGCCAGCGTCCCCGGTTAGGAGGAAATCAACATCTCCGTAGGTAAGCCTGCCCACAATCGAGGCTTCGTTGAGATCGCCAAAACTTTTACCAGCGAGCGAGCCTTGCGGCAGATACACGTCAAAAAAATAATCTCCCCCGAGTCGAAAACGCTGACCGGCATGTGCATAGATAATTTTGATATTTTTCTCCTGTGCCAAGTTTAAAAATTTTTCAAAAACCGCTGTATCGTAAGAAACCTCGGTTAATACCAAGGTCTGCACCCGATAACGCTTCAGCACTTCCACCAGTCCGGCAACGTGGTCGGCGTGAGGATGCGTCAGCAGCACCACATCAATGCTACGATCATAAAACAGCATACGACTGCCGAGCCGGCGCAGGACAGAATTATCAGGTCCGCCATCCACCAGCATCTGAAAACCGCTCGGTGTCTCTACAAATATAGCGTCGCCCTGCCCCACATCAAGGAAACTCACTTTGAGTAGGCCAACAGACTGGAACTTGAGCAGGATGATCCAGACCAAAACTGTAAAGGCAAAAAGTATTGGCAAAAAATATTTGAATCTTTTCATACTGGAGGTTGAAAATTTCTAAAATCAGAAATTTTTTGTAGCAATTGCTTCTTTGAAATTTTCCAAGCTAGTAATACTAAGAGTATATAGTATCCCCAGACCCAGGAAATAGAAAGCTTTTCTACGGCCACCGACGCAAAAGGAACTCTGGACAAAAATTCCGGTACCACAATAATGTATTCCAAAAGTAACCAAGCAATCCAAGCGGGAATGTAAGCTAGAGGCAAATAAATCATAGCCCCGATACCGGTCAGAAAACCAAATAACATGGCCCAAGGAATCACCGGCAAAATAAGAAGGTTGGCCAGAGGAGAAATCAGAGAAATTTGTGAGAAATAATAGATGAGCAATGGCAGCACGGCAACCTGCGCGGCCAGAGTTGCAGATAATGTCGTTCTGAGTTGAAAAAATTCAGGTATACGAGAAAAAAACTTTTCAAACCGGTCTGCAAAAAACAGAAGTCCTGCTGTTGCCAGAAACGACAACTGAAACCCTACATCAAATGACAAAATCTTTGGATTCAAAAAAACCATAACCGCCGCCGTCAGCACCAAAGCCGGCCCCATTCTACTCATCCTGCCCAGGTTCATTGCAGCAACGACCAATACCCCCATGATAGCCGCTCTGACTACCGAGGCCTGCGCACCGGTAATGACAACAAATCCAAACACGACCAAAACAATCAAAAAGAATGCTGCGCGAATTCCAAGTTTTTTTTGCAGGAAAACCCCCAACATACGAGTGATGATTGAAATATTAAATCCTGATATTGCGATAATATGCGTGACACCCACACTGCGAAAGTTGTCGAGTAAGTCATTTGGTAAACCTCGCCTCTCCCCCACGAGGAGCCCAAGCAATAGTGCGCTTGCCGGGTCAGAAACAACCTCGCTTACTTTGGATGAAAAATATTGCTTAAAAGCGAGCAGGTTAGCCTTAACAATATTTCCCTTATTGCCAGAGATCCGCTGTACCTGGACAAATCTGGCGGTAGAAAAGATGTTGTCCTTGGCCAAATAATCTTTGTAAGAAAAATCTTCAGTTTCAAAAGGAGTTTGGATCTTTCCCGAGACACGAAGCACTTCGCCATAGCCGTATTCTGGATAACGAGGCACGGTAAGCAAGACCATGCCACCGATTTCCCTAGTTTGTGGCGAGAGTATCTTCTGTGCTTTCATTGTTAGGTAAACTTTGTCGCTCCTGATATCCGGCTCTTCTATTACCAATCCCTCCCACTGAATATCCGAATCATTGAAGTAGGCGATATGTGTCGAATCAATTACCGGCAGACTCTGCTGGTAACGAAAAACTCCGAAGACTATTGAGAATAAAGCTAACGCTATGACCGTGGCAGTTCTGTTCCGGAAAAAAACAGTTACGGTAATAACGGCGATTATCAACCCGAGAATTTCAAAACCCCGCGTGACGGCGGGGTGTAAAAAAGCAGAAACGAAGATTCCGACTAGGAAGGCTACGAGCGCTAACAGTAGAACCTGCGAACTGTGAAGCTTCATTGTCCGAATATTTTTTCTATTTCAGTAGCGATATCGTCTACAGGCATCGTCCATTGCTTGCGAGTGTTGAGATTTTTTATCTTGACCTGACGAAGCGACGCTTCGTTCTGTCCGAGGAAAATTCCGTAGTTTATTTTCTTCTTCTCGGCGTATTTGAACTGTTTCTCCAGTTTGTCTGGACGGTAATAAACCTCCGCGATAATTCCTAAGCCCCTTAGCCTGGTAACAATATCCAAATAGCGATCAGTTAAACTCTGATCGAGATTGAATACGAGGATGTCGGATTTCAGGTCAAAGGAAATGAGATGTAATTCCTGCAGTGCGGCTAGCAAACGGTCTATACCAATAGACATTCCGACTGCTGGCACCATAGTCTTTTCACCTGTGATATTGCTGATCAAATTGTCATAGCGACCACCACCGGCAATACTGCCAATCTCTGGGAGCTTGGAAAGTGAAATTTCACACACCGTGCCGGTATAGTAATCCAGTCCGCGGGCCAGAGTCAGATCAACAGTGTAAGACCTGCGACCCATTGCAGCTAAAGCATCGAGCACGTCAGACAACTCGCCAACGCCTTCGGCCAGTAACTTGTTTTCCGCCAGGTCTCCACTGAAAGAATTCTCCAAACCTTTGGCGTCGGTAGCAGAAACATGTAAATAAGCAAATAACTTCTCTATCGAATCTTTCTCTATCTCTAGTTTTGAAAGCTCTTTCCTGACTACTCCGATCCCCTGCTTTTCCAGTTTGTCCAGCGCGCGCAAGACAGGGATAAACTTTTTCGAGGATATACCAAGCAAAGACAGCAGGCCATCGATAATTTTACGATTGTTGATTTTGATCGAGTAATCTTTTACCCCCAAAGCTTCGAGCGCAGAGGTCACAGAAGCAATTGCTTCCGCGTCAGCCAATGCGCTAGTCGAACCTAGAATATCAACATCACACTGGTAAAATTCCCGAAACCGCCCCTTTTGCGGCGACTCAGCGCGCCAGACCGGACCAATAGCGTACCTTTTGAATGGTTTGGGAAGTGAATTTTTATTATCCGAATAGTACCTGGCCAGCGGCACGGTTAGATCATAACGCATAGCTACTGACCTACCTCCCTGATCTTTGAATTTGTAAATCAATCTTTCCTCTGCTCCATATTTTCCCGCGAGCAGGGACAAACTTTCCAAAGCCGGGGTCTCCATCGGCTGGAAACCAAAGGTCTGGAAAGCTTTGCGAATTTTTTCCAGCATAAAAAGTCGCGCCGACATTAACTCCGGCCCGAAATCCTGAAAACCCTTTAAAATTTGAGGAGAATTCTTTGCCATGACCATATTGTAGCAGAAAAAAAAGAAAGCCCGAAGCCGGGCTTGGCTAATTTGAGATTTCTAGAATTTTATTGCGTGTCTTACTACCAACTACAATGCGCAAGCGTGACTTGTTGATATCAAAATGCTCTGCCAGAAGCTTGATTGCCTCCTCGTTGGCCCGGCCGCTCTCTGCAGGAGCAGATACTCTCACAAGAAGTAGTCCGTCTTCTCTTTTCTCGACAATCCTACGCCGGCTCCGAGGAAAAACTTTGATTTCAAATCTCATCTATATTTGACTAGGATTTTGTAGTGTCGTTTCTGAAAATTTCCTCACCAGTTCATAGCTTCCAACCAAGGCAACTGTGTAGAACAGGTCGCCCAGCAACGTCCCTCGCAAGAAAGGCAGGCCATTGGTATAAGCGAGCACGATACCTTCCCAGGTGTGCGGGTAAGAAGAATACAAAAAAGCAAAATTGGTTACGAGGAAAAACACAACCGCCGAGATCACCGGAGCGGCCAGAACGCGGGCTGCATTTTTGTTTTTTCGGACCCAGAGACCCATCACTACTCCGAAAAGATGAGAGAGGTAAACTGCGATCATCATCTGCAAACCAAAAAATCCAATAACGAGATCAGAAAGGAAACGGGCAGCCAGCGGCAAGGCAAAGGCTTGCTTTTTCGGTAGATATATCGCGGCAAAGATAGCGATAGCGGTCACCGGAGCGAAATTCCAGGCATGAGGAACGAGGCGGGTCAGGACAGCAGAGCCGATGATCGCTAGATAGATAATGATATTTTTCTTGTTCATAGCTTTTTCAACTTAATATACTGACAATGTAACAATTTAACACTGTAGATACTCGTTATCTTGCTAAATTGTTTAATTGTTAATACGATTTTATTTCCTCAAGGCGCCACTCGACCTTGTCACCCGCTTTGGTGATGTAGGAAGCGGCACCGACCTGGGCTTGCTGTCCGTTAACATAAAGCGACCAAAACTGATTATCAGTCGGCTCAACTCCGTTGATTTCTTTTACGAATTCCCCCAAGCCAGAACCGAAATCTTGGGTTTCGACAGCATATGATTGTTTTAAAAGCGTCAGCGCATCAACACCTTCAACTCCCTCATAGGAAAATACGTTTGTCTCTGCTTGCATTTGCTCCTCTTGCTGCGCAGTTTGGTCTTGGTTGTCTTTTGGGGCTTGATTAAAAATATTGCACGATCCGGCAAGGAGCAGAATAGCGGCGAGAACAAAAAACTTAGTCTTCTTCATAACTTTTGATTAATTTGGATTATTAGTCTATAATACGAACTTGTAAATTGCAATGGAGGTCAACATGGCTGACGAAGATGCGCTTGATCGATTCTGCGTAAGGCTCTTGCCGCTCTCTTTAGTCTACGGTGCGCTCGCCGCATTCCTTCTATCCCTGACCCTCATCCTGCTTGTAATCTGCGTCATGCTCTGGCTTTTTGCCGGAGCTCCGAGTTTCGTCCTTTTCTTCCCTGTCCCATTTGCTATTCTGGCGATTTGTCTATTCCCTCTATGGAAATACCAAATTCACAACTAGCTGGGCTGGGGCTTTTTTATTTCAAAAATCTATTCCGCGCATGGCTTGTATTCCCTGATAATAAGGGTGCTTAATCATTTTCATCTCACTGACGAGGTTAGCCGCAGAGATTAGGGTGGGGAAATAGTTGTGGCCAGTGGCGGCAATGACTATCCCCTTCTTCTTTGCGTCCAGTAAAACTTTCTTCACATCGAACATGGTCAAAACTTTAACCTCGATAGCTGAGATCAGCTCATCGGCAATAACCACATCGTAGCGGCCTTTCTCTATCTGTTGCCGAAGCCAGCTGAGACCCTGCTTGGCTGCCGTTACATGCTCGGCGTGTTTTTTCCGATCGCCTAAGATACCGACAAATCCTCTGCCTAGTATTTTTACCGAAACCTTCGACAATTTTTTCAACGAATGAATTTCCGATGAAACCGGCCATTCACCAGGGCCTGTAACCTTGGCTGCTTTGACGAATTGGGCAAAGAGCACTTTCTTCCCCGCGCCCGCAGCGCGTACCGCAAGCCCCACCGCAGCGGTCGTCTTGCCCTTGCCGTTGCCGTAGTAGATAATGATGAGTCCTTTTTTGTTTTTGGTCATAAAAACTGGTATTAAAAACGATTGGCAGTGATCCCGCCAACCGCCTTTTATAAACTAAAAACTTTCTTTAACTCTCTCCCACTGCGTGGGCGAGAGTAATACTGTGACTGCGCTCACCCTCTCTCACCTTTCAGGTCCCCTCTCTCCCACTTCATGGGAGAGAGTAAAACAGTGACCGCGCTCTAACCACACTTACTGTAACCGCACGAGAGGCAGTTCATACACCCTTCGGCCAGGACCATGCTGCCGCCGCAGTCGGGACAAATTGGCGAGGAGCCATAGTTGGCAACAGAAGTTTCTTTATCAATCTTTTTTCCTTGCGGAGTAACATCAACTTTTAATTCTGGCTTGATGAGATTTGGCAACGTCTCGGCTTTGGTTGCTTCGATTTTTTGCTTTTCGAGTGGCAACTCGACTTTCCCTTTTTCTTTTTCTTTGTTCTTCACGTGCTCTTCCATGGTCTGAGCGATCGCGTCGGCGATGGAGAACATCGGCTTACCGTTACTCCACATCGGGTCCGGTCCACGAATACCTTTCAACTGTTTGACAACTTCTTCTTCTTTCACACCCGCACGCAAGTTTAGCGAGATGAGCCGACAGATCGCCTCAACCTGACTATGGAAGAATCCTCCCGCCTTACCAAGCTGGGCAAAGACTTCGAACATTCCGTCATTGGGCAGGTCATTGATCGTAATATAGAGGTGACCATAGGGCGTTTTGATCTGATAAGTGCTCCCGCGCAATGTACCAGGACGTTCACGCGGCTCGACGATACCGAAACCGGTAGCATCAGTTGTCTCCGGTGCTTTAGCTGGTATGGTTTTTGCGCCTTGCTGTTGTTCTATTTGTTCGGCAACATCTTTACCGAGTTTCTTGTGGTCGGTGGCAAGGATCTGCTCATCACGGCTACCATCACGGTAAATAGTACCGCCTTTGGCGCCGAGATCATACATCAGTGTATAAAGCTGCTTGGTTTGCTCAACAGTATAATCGTGCGGTGCATTGGTAGTCTTCGAGATTGCGGAGTCAGTCCAGCGCTGAATCGCAGCCATGACGCGCACGTGTTCTTCTGGTGTCAGGTCCATCGCAGTTGCGAAATATTCCGGCAATTTTTCTCCAGGATGGGCTTCCAGCCAATCTTGAGCAATCGGGATTTTTTCCTCATGCACGCCCAGGCGCGACTTGCGGAAATAAGTCCAAGAGTAAAACGGCTCAATCCCGGTCGAGGTTCCGACCATGGTTCCAATCGTGCCGGTCGGGGCCTGAGTTAAAATCGTGACATTACGAATACCGTTTTGCCGAACCTTCTCACGTATATCTTCCGGCATGGCTTGCATAAAGCCGCTTTGTAAAAACTTTTCAGCGTCAAACTTTTGGAAGCTCCCCTTCTCTTTCGCCAGCTCTACTGAAGTTTCGTAGGCGGTAGTAGAAATAAATTTATAAAGTTCGTCAATAAACTTAATCGCTTCCGGACTGCCATAACGGAGCTTTTTGTAGATAAGCATTTCGGCAAGTCCAATCGTCCCCATGCCGACCCGGCGCTCAGACATTTGCTGATCCTTATTCTCATCGAAAAAGTAAGGTGTAGCATCGATAATATTGTCTTGGAAACGAACTGCGGTCTGCACAGTGTGTTTCAATTCTTCCCAAAAAACTTCCCCGGTTTGCTTGTTGACGTGTTTTGACAAATTCACGTGACCAAGGTTACAAACACCCCACGCCGGCAAAGGTTGCTCGCCACAAGGGTTGGTACAGGGAAGCTGCGCATAATACCAAGAATTGGAGAAATGATTGGCCCGGTCAATAAAGTACATTCCCGGCTCGGCAGATGACCAGGCGGAGGTGATGATATTGTCCCAAATCTCCGCAGCCTTGACTGTCTTGTGCTTGATGACGCGACCACCCAGGCTCTTCCATTTTTTCAGGTCACCGTCCCAATGTTTTGCATAAAGAGGGTCAGAGGTATCTGGAAAAACAAGGTCCCAGTCCTTGTTTTCTTTTACCGCAGTCATAAAATCATCGGTAATGCCAACTGAAATATTGGCGTTGGTGATCTTACCGGCTTCTTTTTTTGAATTGATAAAATCAAGCACATCTGGATGCCAGGCATTGAGTATCAACATCAATGCCCCTCGCCGTGAACCTCCTTGCTCGATAAGTCCGGTAACGAAGCTATAAAGCGAGGCCCAGGATACCGACCCGCTGCTACGCCCATTTACACCTTTGACATAAGCATAACGTGGACGCAGTGAAGAGACGTTGATGCCAACACCGCCACCACGTGACATAATCTCGGCCATTTGACCCAAGGTCTCCAGAATTCCCCCGCGGCTGTCTTTCGGGTCAGGTATAACGTAGCAATTGTAAAAAGTTAGATTTTGTCCGGTACCGGCGCCGGTAAAAATTCTTCCTGCTGGAACATATTTCCAGTCATCCATCAGCTCTCTGAATTTACCTTCCCACTCCTGACGTTTCTTCGGGGTTGCTTCAACACTGGCGATATGACGAGCAATACGTTCAAACATTTGCTCCGGTACGGTCTCGAGCGGTTTGTCGACATGCTCTAAGGCATGCTTCTCCAAGCGACCGTCGCGAAGTTTAACTGAGACCTGTTTTTCTACGGCGTCAAATTTTTCAACTATGCCAATTTCCCGTTGTCCGGTTTTAAGATTTACACAGACCACTACGGTATCGCCTTCCTGCAAAGTTTCTTTTTTTGCGTCTTTGATAGCGTAACGATCTAAGAAAATCTTTTCCCCTAATTCGGATAACGAATTTTTGACTCTGGTTTGGAGGTTTTGTTTGGCCTGCATAGTTTTTGTATCTTGGCGACTGACTACGGGACAGTCGGAGTGAATTTAATTATAATTTTTTTAATTCTTTTTTGAACTCATCGACGTCTTTGAACTGACGATAGACTGAGGCGAAACGGATATAAGCCACCTGATCGACTTTTTTCATTTCTTTCATCACGATTTCCCCGATTTTGTCCGAGGTGATTTCATTGCCGGAGGCGGAATTGGAAATCGCTCGCTCTATCGAACCGTAAAGCTTGCGGAAAGCGTCTTGTGTGATCGGACGTTTCTCCAAAGCTCTCCTAAGCCCCAAAACCATCTTGTCTTTCGAGTAGGGTTCGCGATCCCCGTTACGCTTGACGACCACAAGTTCTAAAATTTCCATTTGTTCTACCGTCGAGAAACGAAATTTACATTTTGCGCATTCCCTACGGCGTCTGATCGAGTATCCGTCCGGAGCAACTCTCGAATCTAAAACTTTTGTATCGTCATGAAGACATTTAGGGCACTGCATTGCCTTTTAAATTTATTTTTAAATAACCGGCTCCCTATTACACTCCCCTCGAACCGTAAATTGGTTGATTTTTTGAGTCAACATAATAAGCGGTTTGGACAAAAGCCGCAGTTCACCGCTTGTGGTTTCTATAGACTACTATAGCACCGCTTTCCTAAACGGTAAAATTTGCTTTATTTTTGTTTTTATTTCCTGGAAATCAAAGGTAATGTTGCGAGGAAACACTACATATAGTGTTCTATATATAAGTATAGCACTATATCTAGGTTGAGTCAATATCCAAAACTCTGGTAAATTTACCTATTCTTATATTTTTCTTTTCCTTATCCACACTGGTGGAACAAATGAAAGAAAATCCGCCGGCCGAGGCCGACGGATCAAACGCAAAGGTCAAATTTTATTAAAATCGAACTATTTCATCTTCTTGCGGATGAAGGCAGGGATATCAAGTTCATCCTGCTCCTCTTCTTGAGGCTTGTCTTCAAGCGCACGAGTAGAAAACATTGGCTTGCGAGCCTTCGGGATGATTTCTGGCTCATCTTCTTCGTCTTTCTTCTCCCGCATTGGCATCGATGGCATTGACACGGCCGGACTGGAAGCACTAGAGATGTTGTCGATAGGTTTGGGACGTTTAACGCCTTCATCAAAGCCGGTCGCAACTACTGTAATCTTAACTTCGTCGTCCATATTTTCATCAATTACAGAACCGAAGATAATCTTTGCGTCCGGATCTACAGCCTTGGTGATGTATTTGGCCGCTTCATCAACCTCGTGCATTGAAAGTGACTTACCACCAGTGACGTTAAACAATACACCTTTGGCCCCATCGACTGAAAGCTCAAGCAATGGACTACCGATCGCTTCCCTTGCAGCGTTAACCGCGCGATTTTCTCCACTGGACCTTCCGATACCCATCAAGGCCGAACCGGCATCCTGCATGATCGTCCGAACGTCGGCAAAGTCAACGTTCACAAGTCCGGGGATTGTGACTAGCTCGGCAATTCCCGCAACGCCCTGGCGCAAGACATCATCCACGGTCTTGAAGGCTTGGAGAAGCGGAGTCTTCTTATCAATAATTTGCAACACCCGGTCATTCGGAATAGTAATTATTGTATCAACCTGTTCCTTGAGATCCTCAAAGCCTTTTTCCGCAATCTCACGACGCTTCGCGCCCTCAAAGGTAAAAGGTTTGGTAACTACGGCTACTGTCAAAATTCCAGCGTTCTTGGCAATCTCAGCTACAACCGGCGCCGCTCCAGTACCTGTACCGCCACCGAGGCCGCATGTAATAAAAACCATATCGGAATTGCGAATCGCTTCAAAAATCTGATCCTTGTTTTCTTCTGCGGATGCTCTACCCACTTCTGGATTCATGCCCGCACCAAGTCCACCGGTCGTTTTACGTCCGATATGAACTTTCTTGTCGGCCTTGGAATGCATTAATGCTTGAGCGTCAGTATTGATGGCGACGAATTCCACCTTATCAATACCTACCTGCATCATTCTATGAATAGCATTATGTCCGGAACCTCCCACTCCGACAACCCGAATTCGGGCAAACGTTTCAATTTTTGGTTTAATCCGCATGTCTTAAGATCGTTTATTAGTTGCTATGGCATCAAATTCCGAAACCATGATCTGGTCTTATCCCAAACCTGATTTGGTATTAACGATGTTTTAAGCTTTTTAAAAACATTGCCGGACGGTCTTACGTTTTCACCGCCCCAAAGGACTAGTCCTACCGCAGTACAAAACCCTGGCTCATCAATCCGGTCAATAACAGTAGAAATATTTCTTGGCATACCGATCTGAATTGGTAGTCGAAGCTCCTTTTTTGCCAGCTCCGGCACCCCAGCAATCTTGGCGCCGCCTCCTGAAATCACCGCGCCACCAGGCAACTGACCATCGCGGCCGATGGACTTCAGCTCTTTATTCACCATGCTGAAAATTTCTTCTAACCTAGCTTGAATAATCTCGCTGACCTGGTTTTTACTGACTCTTCCCTCCTCGGATCCGTCAATTTTGGAAAGATCGATTTCTTCTTCTTTCTTTGCACCCGGTTTCTGTACGATACCATATTCTAACTTAACCCGTTCTGCAGTGTCAATCGTAGTTCGCAAGCCAATCGCCAGGTCGTTAGTTATATGTGACGATCCGACCGGCAAAATATTTGTATGGACTAATTCCCCTTCTTCGTAGACCACAACCCCTGTCGTTCCGCCCCCGATATCAATCAGGACGCAACCGAGTTCTTTTTGTCTTTTGGTCAGCACTGACTGAGCCGAGGCCAGAGGGGCTAAAACTAAATCATCGACTTCTATCCCTACTCTGAGCAAGCATTGATTGAGATTTTTTATAAAAGGAACCGACGCTTGAATTATTTGGCTATCCACTTCCAAACGAATACCCGACATACCCAAAGGGTCTTTGATACCTGTCTGACCATCAACGGTAAAAGTTTTCGGGATGACATGGAGTATTTCTTTGTTTGGCGGGATAGAGATAGCCTGAGACGCGTCAACAACGCGCAAGATATCCGCTTCAGTAATTTCACCATCAGCGCGGGACACGGCAATAACACCATGCGACTCAATTGAATTTACATGTGCTCCACCTACAGAGACCACAGCATGATCCAACGGTAGACCGGTCATGCGTTCGGCTTTTTCTATGGCGGAAGAAATAGAGGACACCGCTTCTTCTACATCAATAATAACCCCGCGCCTTAAACCAGCTGCCGGTGATTCTCCGACGCCGATTATGCTAGGGGTTTTTTCTTCGTCAGTAAGCTTGCCGACAACAACACGAATCACACTCGTGCCGACATCCAAGCCGACTATTATTTCTTCGCGGGCCATTTTTCTACTTTGTATTTAAATTCACGTAGGTCAAGGTATTCTCGGTATCAATCTGTATTGTTACCCACTGAATATACCCTGCCAAACCCAGACCGATGGTAATACTGAACACAAGTGTCCATACAAACCAACGTCTTGGATAAATTTGCCGAAATAGCATAATTAATTTTATTTTAATTTTTCTTGTACAATTTTTTTAACTAAATTTCCATCGACGTTGCCACCCAATTTTTTCATTGCAGCCCCCATCACGCGACCGAAGTCTTTCTGTGTAACTTCTCCCCCCAACTCGGAAACAACCTCTTCGACAGCGGCAGTGACTTCAGCTTCGGACATTTCAGCCGGAAGATATTTTTTTAAAAATTCAATTTCTTTTCCCTCTGTACCCGCAAGATCATCTCTACCTCCAGCTGCAGCCTGCTGCCGAGCGTCTTCTGATTGTTTAATCCTCTTTTTCAGAACTTTGATAACCTCATTATCATCAAGTTCGGATTTTTTATCCTTCTCAGCAGCATCCAAGGCTGTTTTTGCGGAACGCAAAACGCGAACAGCGAATTCGTCTCTCGACTTCATCGCTGTCAGCAAATCTTGCGTAATTTGATTTTTAATCCGACTACCTTCTGACAAGTTTTTCTATTATTTCTTGCGAGGATTCATTCCTCTTGGAGATCCGAAAGTATTGTAGCTTAGCTTTCCTGAAAGCTTCATTTCCTCACGTACTTCGCGAAGTTCTGCCTTCTTCAAAGCTCTAGCACGCCTCATATTTCGGGACTCAGTGCGTGAGTGAAACCTTGACTTTCTAGCTCTGTTGAGAATGCGGCTCTGCTGCATTCTACGCGTAAAACGGCGCAACATCCCTTCAAAAGATTCATTGTCCCTTTTGCGTACTTCGACCATTAAAAATTCACCTCTTTCTTGATAAATAGTGATTAATGACTTGAGTCAATATAACAGATTTCATAAAATAGGTCAAACAAAACCCGTTCCTTGAAAGGAACGGGTCGGAAACCAATACCAGCTTTAATTCTGTAATCGTTTTAGGACTTCTTCGATTATTCTATCCCCTGAAAAGACTTCTTGTACCCCTGAACGTACTTCTCGCAAAATGACACTACCTTCTACCGCTTCTTTCTGACCGATGATAAGCGCGAGTGAACAACCTTTTTGCTCGGCAAGTTTGAACTGGTTTTTGATCCCGTTCTCCCCGAATTGTTCCGCAACCCGAATATTGTTGTTCAAAAGATCCATAAAAAGTTTCAAGCTTTTTTTCGCGGCAAGATCCCCTAGACTGATAAGAAAAACATCTGCAGTGCGGTGTCGCTTTTTGCCATGACCGTGGTTGGTAACAAACCGGTAAAAGTCATTGAACGGTATAGATAGGAAAAGCATTGGTACGTCCTGACCGGTCAACTCGTTGACCAGGCTGGTGCAGCGCGTTACCGTACCTAGAGTGGTCGGAGCACCCCCCTCTTCGGCATTGCCGGAGGACACCTTAACACGAAAAAGTGTTTGCGTATCGTGTTTGCCCCCAAAAAGTTTAGGGCTTAACTGATAATCAATATCAAGTTCATCCAGTGATTCAAGTAAGCTTGTGAGATGTTTGTTGCATTTGTCATCCAAAAAATCGATGATTTGCGGCCCATTGTCTAAGGCCTGTTGGCAAGACTTCTGGCCACACTTGAATACTTCGTAGATTTGCTGTTTGTCTTCTGGTTTTTTTGCGGTTGCCGACCTGGTAAGAGTATCCTGACAGTTACCACAATAAAAATTTCTGTTCGAATTAACCGAATCGATCAAGACATCTTCATAAGCCTTCGAACAATCCGAGCAACCCTGACTATTAATTTCAAACAACACTCCCTCAATACCAAATCCTTCCAAAAGCGACTTTAGCATAGAGATCATATGCGCTTCCGAAACTGTTGAGTGATCCCCTAATACCGCTAAGCCGTATTCAAAATTTTGAAGAACCTTATTCCCGGAGCGAGAAAACACAGGAGATAGATAATACCATTTAGTGATTTTCTCTGTTTTGTAAACTTCGTTTTCAAAATAAGCTCTCAAAATGCTCAAAAAATTATGAGTGCGTAATGTTATCGGCTTGCCGCCCTCCATTTCCAGAGCAACCGATTCTTCTAGGCTATCAAACAACTTCTTGGCACGAGTGAAATAATCCATCGTTTCCACAGGACTAGTCTCGATCCTCTGATAGCCGAATGTTTGCGAAATATTATGGATTTTTGGCATTACCTGCTTCCAAGGGAGTGGCTCAGCCGGAACTAAATCACCGACCAGTGTTATATCGGCAATCTGAATTTCATCTGGGGAGGTTTGGTTTCTTTTTGTTCTTGGCATGTTTAAAAGTTATATTCTGGTGTATTAAAAAGCCCGACTTTATCTAGAGGGAAAGCCCTAAAAAAGACTTTTCCTACTATACTTGATCTTTTAATTGGCCCGAAAACTCTGGAGTCAGAGCTAGCGACCCTGTTGTCGCCTAAAACAAAGACTTCTTCGGGACCCAAAGTAATTTGCATATTTCCAAATGTGGTCACTCCGTCAGGTAAATAATCTTCTTCCAAAGTAAAGCCTGATGAATGCTCGCTATTTTTAATAGTGACCCGACCACCGGAAATTTGTACAGTCTCCCCAGGTAAACCGATCAATCGTTTTATAAAAAACTGTCCAGGGTCTTGAGGTGAATGTATGACGACAACCTCTCCGCGCTCATAATCGGCAAACCTAGGGGAAATTTCGTCAATGATAAGGTATTGGCCGTCGAGGAAATTCGGCACCATTGACTGACCTGTGACGATAAAAGGCTGAAAAAGATAGTATCTTACAGGAATAATGATAGCCAGAGCGATCAAAAAAATCTTTAAAAAATCCCAAACGAAAGTTCCGATCGATGACCAGAAACTCGCTTGGGTTTCTTGTTCCGCTCCTTGTATATTAGGCTTTTTTTCTTCAAGTTCGTTTGGCATATTCTTTATTATAGTCCTGTATGACCCGCGGGGCAAGCCTTTATATGGTCTGTCTGAATTCAATTCTTTAACAGGAACATGGGCGCATCTGGATTCGAACCAGAGACCTCTGCCGTGTGAAGGCAGCGCTCTAACCAACTGAGCTATGCGCCCTGGTTATATCGGGTACTTGCAAAACGCCTAATTTTGTGGTCGAACTAACTCTTATTTTAATTGAGAGTCGAGGCTTTGTGAAGAGCAGTTTCGTCTGTTATAATTTATTCACTTTGATTATAAACTCTATTTAATGTTTGAAGACGATTTTGGCGAGCAGACTTTAGACTCTGCCATACTGAAACCAAAAGGTATTAGAAAAACTGTTACCAAAAAACCCGAAGAACCAGCGGCTCGGGTTAGTTTTTCTTCACCTAAGCTTTTCCCGGAGAAACTCAAAGATCCTAGCATCAAAAAATCGAAAATCTATCACAAAAAGCGATTTTGGTGGAGCGTTGTTACTGCGGTCATTGTTGTAGCTTTTATCCTTATCGGTATCAAAATCGTTGGATACAGTCAAAAAATTCTGGGCGATCATTCTTTTTTCAGTATTTTCAAAAATATTGGCTCACTTGTGACTGATTCCGGAGATCCGCTCATCGGCGAAGAGCAAGGTGTTGTTAACATCTTGTTACTCGGCATCGGTGGAGAAGCACACGAGGGCGGATTGCTTACGGATACAATCATTCTGGCGTCTATCAAACCAAAGACAGACACCCGAGATGGTGAAATTTCGCTCCTCTCCATCCCCCGTGATTTCGTAGTCAAACTGCCGGAAGGTTTGGACTGGAGAAAAATTAACTCAGCCTACGCATACGGAGAAATTGAGGAAAAAGGTCAGGGTCAAATCTGGGCTCGCAATGCAGTCGAAGAATGGACTGGGGTCGAGATCCCTTACTATGCCTTGATTGACTTTGCCGGCTTTGAACAAATTGTTGACGACCTTGGTGGGATAGAGATCAATGTCGACCGCACCTTCACCGACTCATTCTACCCGGATAGTCAATTCGGTTACCTGCCAACGATAAAATTTGAAGCCGGGGTACAAGAAATGGACGGGACTCGCGCACTACAGTACGCTCGCTCAAGACATGGAACCAATGGTGAGGGTACTGATTTCGCCCGCTCGAGACGCCAGCAAAAAATCCTCCAAGCAATAAAAGAAAAAGCTGGCTCGCTCAAAATTTCAACGAGTTTGAGTACTATCAACAACATACTCGAATCACTCAGCGACAATTTCAAAACTAATTTGCTACCCGGGGAACTAAAGCGAGCTTATGAACTGACCAAGGAAATTTCTGGCCAAAACATTTTTGCCTTGTCGCTTGACTATGATACCGGTCTGATCTGTGATGAGACCGTAGAAGAATCAGGGGCCGCAATCCTGACTATATGCCCAGGAACTACTCGTGCTGACGTACAACAATTCGTTTCTGACCGCTTCACAGTCTCACGCTTGCGCTCAGAGATGCCGAAAATCCTATTCCTTAACAGTACTAAAGCCTCAGGGCTCGCCAGCAGAGCGGCTGAGGCCACGACACTGCAATATTCTGAGACCGAAACAGGTAACTATCCTGGGGAAGAGATATCCAGTATGCAAATCTACGACCTGAGTAACGGTACAAAAACTCTCACTGTAAACTATCTCAAAGACTTTTTTGAGGCCCCTGTCTCGACCGAATATCCTTACCTTGATCAAATCCAAGGAGACCGACCTGATATAATTGTGGTCTTGGGCACTGATGATATTACCAAATTCGCTCCACAATAACATGACCACACTCGTTATCGGCCTGGGAAACCCGGGCAAAAAATACGAACTCACTAGGCACAATGCCGGATTCCTCTTCCTCGACTGGTTGGTAAAGGAAAAATTTCCAGGAAGTACTTTTTCTTTGCAAAAAAATATGCACACCGAAATCTGTGAGGTCAAACAGGGTCCAGGCAAACTCATCCTTGGCAAACCGCAAACCTATATGAATAACTCCGGCCATGCAGTGAGCCAGCTTGTCTCTTATTACAAAATTGACTTCGAAAAAGACCTTTTAATTATCCAGGACGAGGTTGATCTACCGATTGGCCAGCTGAGAGAGTCTCTTGAGAGCGCCTCAGCTGGACACAAGGGCGTGCAAAGTATCATTGATGCGCTTGGGTCGAAAAATTTCAAACGGTTACGCATAGGTGTTGAGGCAAGAGAGGATAAAAGCATTCCTCCTACTGAGAATTATGTTCTGCAAAAATTTTCTGAAGAAGAATTAAAACTCCTTGAGACGAACATTTGGCCCAAACTAGCTCAGAAAATTTCAAATGCTAACGAATAAACCCCTTCAAGTTAATGAAGGGGTTTATTGTTTCCTGTCCTTTAAGCTGTTTACGAGCGCTAAACCTCAACTAGCAAAAAGCTAATTTAAGTAAAGCATTGCTGACTACTCACGTGCATCTAGGAGGGATGAATACGCGCTTTCATCACTCGTAAGCAGCTAAAAATCCACGAATAATTTTTCAAAATTAAAACCCTCCCTAATTAAGCCATGTTATCATATAAGGGAGATTTTGTCAAGCCTAAAAACCCTTGGATACACAAATCAAATACATCAACGCCCTCAACCAAATCCCTGAATTGGGAGCCAGCAGATTGAATAAATTGAGGACATATTTTGGGTCTTTTGAGTCCGCCTGGCAGGCGGGATCGGCTGATTTCATTGCGGCTGGATTAAACGAAGAAGTTGCCATGCGAGTAATAGAAAAAAGGCGCCTCATCGACCCGGAAGAGGAGCTGAGAAAGCTGGCTAAAGAGAATGTAAGTATTGTTTTGAGGGGCTCGGATGATTACCCGAAGCTTTTGACAGAAATTTCCAACCCACCGGCTCTGCTGTATGTGCGAGGAAATACCGAATTTGCCGGTCATGAATTTTCACTGGCGGTCGTCGGGACGCGCAAGGTCAGCGGTTACGGCAAACAGGTAGCGCCTCATCTCGTGCGGGAGCTGGCTGTACGCGGTATCAATATTGTTTCCGGGCTAGCACTAGGTATCGACGAGCTGTCTCACCAGGCGACAATCGACGCCGGCGGGACGACAGTTGCCGTACTCGGTTGTGGTATTGATGGTGGCAGCATATACCCATCAAAGAACAGAATACTCGCCGAGCACATAGTTGCCAACGGCGGAACACTCATATCCGAATTACCCTTAGGCAGTCTCCCTTTGAAAATGCATTTCCCTTATCGCAACCGTATTATCGCCGGCATGACTTTGGGTACGCTAGTAGTGGAAGCGGACATTAAAAGCGGGTCGCTCATCACCGCTCAAGCGGCTTTGGAGTATAATCGCCAAGTCTTTGCAGTTCCCGGATCGATTTACAGCCAAATGTCACAAGGCACTCATAAATTGATCAAAGAAGGCGCTAAAATGGTCACAACTATTGATGATATCCTTGAAGAACTGAATATAACCTCTACCGCTCCGATTCTACAGGTGCGAAAGACTCTGCCCGCAAGCCCGAAGGAAGAACTTGTGCTAAAGTACTTAAGCGGAGAGCCGGTCCATATCAATACTATAATCAAAGAAACTGGACTGACTTCACAAGAAATTTCCGCCACGCTAACCATGCTCGAGATAAAAGGGCTTGCAAAAAACCTCGGCGGCATGATTTATGTAATCGCAAGATAAATGAAAATTTTCCAACTTATTATTTTCATCTCGTTCGCACTCATCCTACCGGTAGCCCTAGCATTCGGCTTTCCAAATACTTTTGATTTTTTTAGTCAAACTGTTACTCCCGGTCAAAAAGATCAAATGGTCGAGCAAACCGCTCCCCCGCCTCGAGCCACTACTTTGGTTTTTGTCGGAGACATAATGCTGTCAAGGCATGTCGGAGCACGCATGGTCGCCGAAAACAACTGGCTATTGCCTTTCGAAGCCACTGCTGACTGGCTAAAGGCTCATGATATTACTTTTGGAAATCTTGAATCACCTTTTTTGAATGAAGGCCCTCGTGTTACCGAAGGGCTGTCTTTCAAAACAGAACCGGCGGCCGTTGCCGGATTGATTGCCGCCGGTTTTGACGTAGTCTCCACAGCCAACAACCACGCTTTTGACCGCGGACTTGCCGGGGTGACGTATACACTTAAGCTTCTGGACGATAATGGCGTCAAATATTCTGGTACTGCGACAAGCACAGCGGCCTCTCCAGCTGCAATCCTTAAACGCAACGGTAAAACTTTTGGCTTCCTGGCCTACTCCTACTTTGCTCGGAAGCCTTACCTTGCCGGTATGAATATTGAAACTATGACTTCGGAAGTGCACACGCTGACCAGCACGACAGATTTTGTCATTGTTTCGATGCATGCCGGGGAAGAATACACCAGGCAACCGAGTGCGCAGCAAGTCGAATTTGCCCATGCAGCTATTGACGCCGGGGCCGATATTGTCGTCGGCCACCACCCACACTGGATCCAGCCAGTCGAAAAGTATCGTGACGGTCTGATTTTTTACTCTTTGGGTAATTTTGTATTCGATCAAGAATGGTCCCAGGAAACCAAGGAGGGCTTAACGGTTGAAGTGACTATAGAACCAGATGGCAAAATGTCCTATACTTTGAAACCGGTGTTGATCGAAGGCTATTGCTGCCCCTCACTACTTCCCCAAACTGAAAGTGAAACCTTGCTTGAAAAACTTAACTTGCGATAAATGAAATTCATTCCGGTTAAAACTCGAATATTTCTTCCCCCGAAAGACAAACAAGACGACCTCCTCGGGCATCTTCCACAATTGAAGGAGGGAGATATTGTTTTTATCACTTCCAAAGTTTTAGGTATAACTGAAGGACGTTGCATTAAGGTGAAGGATGATACCTTGCAAGAAAAAGTTAAGCTTGCAAACCGCGAAGCAAATTATTTTATAAAAAAACCGCGTAAATCTGGAAGCTACAGTCTGATCACGATTAACCAGGGTCTGTTGATCTTTAACTCCGGCATCGACCGCAGCAACGGCAATGGGTACTATATCCTCTGGCCAAAAAAACCAGTGAGCTCAGCAAAAAATATTTGGAAGTACCTACGCAAAAAAAACCAGATTAACAAACTGGGGGTCATTATCACTGATAGCCACAGTATGCCGCTGCGATATGGCACCCTTGGTATCTCAATCGGCCATTACGGCATTGAACCTCTTGAGGATATGCGTGGAACCCCTGACCTGTTCGGGCATAAACTGCGTATCACCAGAATGAACATCGTCGACTCTCTTGCTGCTACGTCAAATCTATATATGGGTGAAGGGGCGGACGGCGTGCCCTTACTTATATTGCGCGGATTTAAGCGGGTAAAATTTACAAACAAGGATACCAGTAAAAAACTGCGTGTCGCAAAGACCGTGGATATTTATTCCCCATTGTTGAAAGATTTCAAAAAGAATAACACAAAGAAATGAAGTATATCGGCGTTGCTGCTATAAGCATTGACGGGTTCCTGGCAAAAACCGATCACGAGAACATCGCTTGGAACAGCAAGGAGGACAAAAGCCACCTTCATAAAATTCTTAATGCTTGCGACGGCTCTATCTTGGGCAATTCAACTTACAAAGCTGCAAAAAAGTATCTCGACCATCGAAAACTCATAATTTTTAGCCGTAAGACAGAAAAGCCAAGAAATTTGAATGGAAACCATGTAATCCTCAATCCGGCAAACACGCCCCTCAAATCTTTTGTAAAAAAGCTCGGGTGGAGCAAGGTCTGCGTCCTGGGCGGGTCCCATATATATGGTTATTTCGTAAAACATAATTTGCTGGATGAACTATATGTTACTGTTGAGCCAGTGCTTTTGGGTAGCGGTGTCTCTTTACTCAATGCGCAGATGGGTGTAAAAAGAATGAAACTGCATTCCGTGAAGTTATTAAACCGGCAAGGTACTATCCTTGCTCACTACAAGAAAAAATGAAGGAGCCATTTCGTTTAAAAATACTCTTTGCTGCCTTTATCGCTCTAATGATTGGGATGAATCTACTTGGCGGTAAAATCACGACAATTTTTGACGCCTCGGTGTCCGTCGCGATTTTTATGGTGCCGCTAACTTTTTTGATCACCGATATTGTTGCTGAGGTTTATGGCAAAAAAACCGCCACCGATTTCGTGCTAACAGGTGTGATCGCTCTGGTTATTATTTTCGGCTTTACCGCTCTGTCCGTAGCTCTGCCGCCAAACGCTCGTTATACGCACGATGAAGAGTACAAGATCATTTTCGGCGGGTCGCTACGCATCATCATTGCCTCCATCGTCGCTTTTGCAATTTCACAGTACCATGACGTCTGGGCTTTTCATTTTTGGAAAGAAAAAACCAAAGGCCGACACCTCTGGATGAGAAATAATTTTTCAACCATAGTTTCGCAAGCCATAGATACTATTATTTTTCTTTTTTTGGCTTTTTACCAAGTCTCCCCGCAGTATGATTTGGCTTTTGTTCTTAGCCTATTCTGGCCGTTCTATGTTTTCAAATTAGTCTTTGCTTTACTCGACACTCCGTTTGTATATCTGGGCGTCGCTTGGTTAAAAAAAGGACAACCGCAGGAGACTGTTCAACAATAATTTCTTGACAAAGTCAGCGTTAGAAGTTTACACTGCTCATTGTATCTATGAGTAAAACACTCGTCATTGTAGAGTCCCCAACCAAAGCCAAGACCATCTCTCGATTTCTTGGTCGTGATTTTGACGTGACCTCTTCGATGGGACATATCAGAGATCTCCCTTCTAGCAAACTCGGCGTTGATGTGGAAAAAGATTTCGAGCCGAAATATGTCGTTCCTCCAAAAGCGAAAAAAACTGTTACAGAGCTCAAGAAAAAAGCCAAAAACGCCGGTGAGATCATTCTCGCGACCGATGAAGACAGAGAAGGAGAGGCGATCGCCTGGCATCTTTTATCCGCGCTTGATATCAAGGCGGATCAGGCGAAAAGAATAGTCTTCCACGAAATCACTAAACCTGCGATCAAGGAGGCTCTCGAGCACCCGAGAAAGATAGACGAACATCTCGTCGACGCTCAGCAGGCCAGGCGAGTGCTCGATCGTTTGGTCGGTTACGAATTGTCCCCCTTCCTATGGAAGAAAGTTATGCGTGGATTATCAGCTGGCCGTGTTCAGTCAGTGGCGGTCAGGCTTATAGTAGAGAGAGAAAATGAAATCAAAAAGTTCAAAGCTGACGAATATTGGAATATTTTAGCAAATTTCGAGCCAACGAGCGGAGAGAAAAAAGCTTTCCAGGCAAGACTTGTAAAAATCGGTGATAAAGCGCTCAAAAAACTTGAAATCAAAAACGAAGCACAAGCCAAAGGGATACTCAAAGACCTTGAGGGTCAAAACTACCAGGTTTCTGAAATTACAAAAAAAGAAGTCAGAAGAAACCCAGCTGCGCCATTTACTACTTCAACCCTGCAGCAAGAATGCGCTAGAAAGTTTGGCTATTCCGCCAAGCAGACTATGATGATCGCCCAACAGCTATACGAAGGTATCGAAATTGGAGAAGAGGGGGCGACTGGTCTTATCACTTATATGAGAACCGACTCGGTGAATTTAGCCGATGAGGCCTTGGGTAAAATAAAATCAACTATTGAGCAGCAATTTGGCGAAGAATACACCTTACCACAAGCGCGAAAGTACAAAACCAAATCAAAAGGTGCCCAGGAAGCACATGAAGCTATCCGGCCAACCGATGCCTCACGAGACCCTGAGACGCTCAAGGCTCACCTCGATGCTAAACAGCTGAAAATCTATTCCCTCATTTGGAAACGCACACTGGCAACTCAAATGCCAGAGGCTATCATCGATCATACCAAGGTAGATATAATCACGGGAGACAAAAAACACACTTTCCGCGCCACTGGGCAGGTTATCAAGTTCGAGGGGTTCCTTAGAGCCTATGAGGAAGGCACTGACGAAAAAGCTGAGGAAGAAGAGCTTGCTGGCATATTGCCGGAAATGAAAGAGGAGGACAAATTGAAACTCCTCGAGCTTCTGCCCAAGCAGTCTTTTACACAGCCTCCTCCCCGCTATACGGATGCATCCCTGATCAAGGCTTTGGAAGAGCATGGTATTGGCCGCCCTTCTACTTATGCACCGACTATTTCTACAATCATCGCGCGCAAATACGTCGAAAAGATTGAAAAGAAATTTCACCCCACAGAAATCGGGGTTACCGTCAATGACATGTTGACCAAACATTTCCCCCGTATCGTCGATATTGAGTTCACAGCGAAGATGGAAAATGACCTGGACGATGTGGCTGAAGGAAAAATCGGCTGGCGCCCAATGATTAAGGAGTTTTATGAGCCGTTCAAAAAAAACCTCGAGGAAAAAACCGAGTCCGTAGAAAAACACGTAGAGGAAACGGACGAGAAGTGCCCAACCTGTGGCAAACCAATGGTCATCAAGTACGGCCGTTTCGGAAAGTTCATGGCTTGCTCCGATTACCCTGACTGCAAGACAACCAAACCCTTACCGGAAGAAGAGAAAAAAGAAGAGGAGCTAGCCGAAAAAACTAAGGACGAGAAGTGTCCGATCTGCGGTAAGCCCATGGCGGTCAAACGTGGTAAGTGGGGCTACTTCCTCGGCTGTACCGATTACCCGACCTGCAAAGGGATAAAAAAGATTGAAAACAAAACTGGGGTCAAATGCCCGAAATGCGGACAAGGAGATGTGGTGCAAAAGAAAAACCGACGCGGAACATTTTTCTACGCCTGCAACCGCTATCCTGATTGCGACTATACCTCCAATAAGCTCCCTGGACAAGACGAAGAAAAAGAAGACGAATAAAAAAAGCCCCGCGAGGGGCTTTTTTTATTTCACTAGATTTATTGGTTTTCCGGCTTGCCAGGCTTTGATGTTTTCTACTGTCGTGGTCAAAATCCGCATTATCGCCTCCTGACTATTGAAGGCATTGTGAGGTGTGACTATGACATTATCGAGAGACATGAGTTTGTGTCCGGCTAAAACTGTAGCCAGCTCCTTGCGCTCAATATTTTTTGAAATCAGGCTGTCCTCTCCTGCGATCACTCCTTCCTCCTCCAATACGTCTAGGCCGGCTCCTCCGAGTTTGTTTTTTTGCAGCGCGGCAAGCAGCGCCTCAGTCTCTATCAGGCTACCACGAGCGGTATTGATCAGAAGACTCGTCGGTTTGAGTAATTTAATGTTCTTGCCGTTGATCATGTGATGAGTGTGAACATTGTAAGGAGCGTGCAGTGTTACTACGTCTGAATTTTTTAACAAATTCTCCAAGGTCACGTATTTGAGAGGGTAATGATTCTCCAAAGATTTGTCTTGCTTGAGGTCGAAGGCCAAAATTTTCATTTCAAAACCGTGGGCTATTCTGATCACGTGGCGTCCGATGTTGCCGGTACCCACCACTCCTATAGTTTTTCCTTTCAGATCGAAGCCGCGCAAACCCTCTAGCGTAAATTTGCCTTCTTTGGTTCGGTTCACTGCCGGGACAAGCTTTCTGGACAGCCCCAGAATCAGAGCAAAGGTATGCTCTGCGACCGTATTCTCTCCATAGTGAGGAACGTTGGACACCTTCACTCCCCGCTTGTTACACACCTCAAGGTCAATATGATCATAACCGGTGGTATTCGTGACAATGTACCGCAGGCGAGGGAACTTGGTCAGAAGTTTCTCGTCAATTTTTGAGTGAATAAAAATCGAGAGTATGTCAGCGTCTTTATGCTTGCTGGCGTTACTTTCAGAGAGTTTGCTTTCAGTAAATTTCAATTGATACTTGGTAGACGGTAATTCTCGCTTCATCATATCCACTCGCCATTTCTCGTCTATTTCAAAAAAACTAATTTTGGTCTTTTTCATAATTTATTTCCCTAAGTGCTATTATTTGTGTAACCTTATTCTATCATATCGGTCCTGGGGTTGAAAAAATCTTGGTCTTATGCTAAACTCTCAAAAGTCATCCAGTTTCTACCTGTCATCCCGGACTTGCCCGCCCTCCGATGAGGAGGGATCCGGGATCCAGTACATTATAAATTGAAAAAGAAATTGGATACGCAAACGCATTCTTGCCACGCGGCCATAGCTCAGTCGGTAGAGCAGCGGCCTTTTAAGCCGACGGTCGAAGGTTCGAATCCTTCTGGCCGCATGGTAAGCATACGTGAAAGGATCGCATCCTGAACTCTCCACCACAAAAACCTCCTACCATAGGAGGTTTTTAAGCTATTGACCCAATCTCTTTCTTCGGTTAAAATTCCACTTCGACCAAGGAGGAACGAGATGAAAAATCTTATCATCTGCCTACTGCTCTGCCTGTCCGCTTCCCTTCCCCTGCCTGCGCAAGAGAACTGCGCCGAAGATATGACGGAAAAGTGCCTGACACATCTCGTCAACCAGGCCCTGAAAACCGACAAGGCCTTTTCGACGGAACTCAATCAAGTCGTCGAATACGTAAAGATGGAGAAAAACACGGGCCACCTCAAAATCCACTACGACCTTCAAGGGCGCGACCCGAGAGGTGACATGTCTGGTTCTCGACTTGTTGATGAAGGCTACGGCCCAACTATCGTACTCTATGGCAATGCCTGGAAAACCTATTACCGTATTCCGTCCATGCGCAACCATCTGACCGACTTCATGAGAGAAGTCCTCATTTACGAAACTTTCGTACGCGACGAAGCTTCGTCTGACTACCTGAGAGGTAGCGCGGAAATGATCGAAAAGGTGATGATTGAGAGTATCGCGGCCACCAGACTCGCATGGCTTGCGCAGCAAATGAAAGACAGCGGACTCTGGATCAGCCCTAGACTAGACATGTTCCAAACCTTTGCCGACAAATGCCCGCGTGAGCAGGTCTGCGGTGAGATCTACTCCATGATCCAGCGCGAATACCAAAGAACCGCCGGTAAATAGGCGGCTCTTCTATGACCGGACTTCCGGTCTTTTTTTATTCAAACTGGCCTTTGATTTTGTCCCACAAACCTTCTTCAATATCCACCACCTCACCTTTTTCCTCAGCCATTTTGCGGAAAAGTTCTTTTTCTTTTTTTGTAAGCTTGGTTGGCGTGACCACAAACACTGTTACGAGATGATCACCGCGCTTCTTGCTACCGAGGTGCGGCACACCTTTGCCACGCAAACGAAAGATTTTTCCTGATTGTATTCCTGCCGGAATTTTCAACTCAACCTTACCGTCAATTGTATCGACTTCGACTCGAGTCCCGAGCACAGCTTGATAAAAACTAATCGGAACTTCAGAAATAATATCCTGACCTTCTCGCCGCAAACCTTCACGCGGCTCGACTTGAACGCGAATATAGAGGTCACCCGGAGAACTGCCTTTGTAGCCGATTTCACCCTGACCAGTAACCCGAATGCGTTGATTGTTGTCGATACCTGGAGGAATGATGACTTTAATTTTTTTGAGCTGCTGTTTGATACCCCGACCTCCGCAATCGTCACAGGCTTGTTCAGGAATTTTTCCTTTGCCATGACACATGTCACAAGTCGTAGTGGTCGCGATATTGCCAAGAATGGTACGCTGAGTCCTCCGCATCTGGCCTTGCCCATGACACTGTCCGCAGGTTTTCAGTTTTGACCCAGTCTTGGCACCGCTACCGCCGCAAGCGGGACAAGTATCTTGCTTTTGTAGACTAATTTCTTTTTCCGTGCCAAACACCGCTTCTTCAAAACTCAACCGTAACCCCATTTCTAAGTCTACTCCGCGTGCACGCCGACTCTCTCCTCCACCAAAAATATCACTAAATATATCTCCAAAATCAAACCCTTCGGAAGAACCTTGCCAGGAAAAACCTCCAAAGCCTTTCGCAAAATCACTAAAAGGATCACTGCCACCGAATCCCCCAGCCCCCTGATCAAAAGTCTTGCCGTATTGGTCGTACTGCTGGCGTTTTTGCGGATGAGACAGTACTTCGTAGGCTTCGTTTATCTCACGAAACTTTTTCTCGTCCCCGCCACCCTTGTCAGGATGGTACTGATGGGCGAGTTTCCGGTAAGCACGTTTAATATCAGTCTCCGAAGCTCCTTTCGACAATCCTAGAATTTCATAAAAATCAGCCATGATGTAAAAATTAAATTTCTACGTGTTCTGCAAGAATCTGAGTCGTACTAATTTTGAAAAAGTTAGACTTTTTCAGCAACCAAAAGAGGAACATTCCCCAAGCCTGCGCAATCAATCGGACAACCACCGACAACAAGCGTAATACAGAAAAAACCGCTAAGGCATAGATCACTGGGATAACCCAGAGATAGTTTGGGGTCGAAAATTCTCTTATCCTCTCCTGTATCGCTTTCCTGGTAACATCTGATAACAAATCGCTGCCTTGTGCCGTTATCCCGAGCTGATCAAGCAATCTCTCTCTACTTTGTTCAATCTCTACTTGCCTTTCCTCGGCTGGTAAATCTCGAAAGCTCGGCTCCGTGTCGGTAAAACCCTTGACGATAAACTGGTCAATAGTGTCATTGGGGTTGAAATTATCCAACTGCCGTTCGACGACAGGGAGAATGCCGCGGGTCATGAGATTCGAAAGTCGCGCATAAAACCCATTCGGATCCTGAGAAATCTCCGATGACACTCTCGAGTAAATATTGAAAGCAACTGTGAGCAGTATGACTAAAATAATAATACTACTCACCCGCCTCATGATATGACTAGGTGCGAATTTGATATTGTTGTTGAGCTCAAAAGCTGTTCGGTGGAAAGTCCGCCAAAGGCCAAAAAACAAAAATGTTATCGACAAGACGGCAAAAATATCCGAGGGGAAGAAAAGCAAATAAGCAAATGGCAGAGCCAAACTGTAGACAAAATACACTCGAGGATCAAGGATAACTGCTGCCAACGCAGCAACTGGTATGAAGGCGATGACCAGAACGATTGGAGCAATCCAAGTAATGTAATCATGCTGCGTGACCGCAACAGCTGTCTGTTGTAACAATAAAATCCAAAGGATGGCCATCACCGCCATAACGATGATGATTTTGATAATCTTTACGAGATTTGGTTTTTTTGTTTGTTCGATCATTTTATTTTTGTGTATCAAAGCCGACTGGGCGGATTGGAGATTCGGCTTCTTTGATTTCACCAAAGGTTTCTTCGTAGCGGGCCAGGTTGTCCTGCATCGCCTTAATCAAACGTTTGAGGTGGCCAGGGTTCGTGAGCACCCGAGAGACGACAATACCATTTGGAGGCAGTACATTCATAAAATCCAAGACAAACACTTCCTTGTTGTGGGCGATCTGCATCATGTTGGAATACTTGCCCTTCAAAGTCTCATCGTCAATTTTGATTTGAATATTCTGAGGTTGATTGTTCATGTTAGTTGTTATTAATTGACTGCTTAATTAAGGATATTTGTTTTTGTTCAAAAGCGCAAAAATCATCTGGTTGATAGCGAGATGCTCCTCCGACCTCGAGCTGCTCATTCATCAGACAACGGCTTTCAGAATTGTGCGGCAACCCTAACTGATGACCAAATTCGTGTAGCAGAGTGGAAATAATGATTTCATCTCTACCGCTACCCAAAGCATCGATCGCATCCAGAAACACTGCCACGCCGTCCTCTTCAAGTGTTCTACCGATCAGCTCCGGCTCTTCCTGATAAAGTGATACGATGAGGACATAGAATATCGCCTTTTCACCGCCTGAACTCTGGTTCTGGTAAAGTTTCTTTTGCTGTAGGAGTTCCTGATCGGAAAGCGTATCCTCGAGAGCGGATATTCGGCTGCTCATCAGGACCTGTGTATGTTTACCTGTTGCCGCTTCAATTTTTTCCGCCAGCGCTTCCATCTGATTGCGATAATTTTGCCCCTCGCCGAAAAAATCCACTTCTACTAGTATGTTTGAATATTTTTCTCCGAGATAATCCGATTTTGCGTCTCCATCATAGTGCAAACCAAACATATTTCTCATAACCGGACTCGGAGCCAAATGATTGCGGATACTCATCGCAAGCGCCCCTTCTGGAGCCAGCAATAAGGAGGATTTGAGGATAACAAAAACGAGGGAACAAAATATCACCGTGGCCAAAATTGTAACAACCAGACCTTTCAGCATAAGAGAAAGCCGGCCGGATACCGGCCGGGTTTGTAATTACTTGTTTACTTCTTTGTACTCCCCTTCTACTGGCTCATCTTTACCCTTGTCATCGGCCTTGCTCTCACCTTCTTTTTTCTGCTCGCTTGTCTGATCAGACTGTCCTTGCGCAGATGGATCTTGCTGCTGATACATGGCAGCTCCGACTTTTTGAATTTCTGCAGACAATTCGTCAGAGGCTTTTTTGATCGCATCCACGTCGTTACCGTCTTTGATCTTTTTCAGCTCGGCAAGCTTGGCCTCGACTGCTGTTTTGGTCTCGTCTGCCACCTTGTCTCCAGCGTCTTTCAAAGTTTTTTCGGTTACAGCAATCAGCTGGTCAGCTTGGTTGTGAGCATCGATTAGATCTTTTTTCTTGCGGTCTTCGCTGGCATGAGCTTCTGCTTCTTTTTTCATCTTCTCAATCTCTTCTTTGCTCAAATTTGATGAGCCGGTGATAGTTATTTTCTGTGTCTTGGAGGTTGCTTTGTCTTTGGCGGAGACGTTGATGATACCGTTTGCATCAATATCAAAAGTCACTTCAACTTGCGGCACACCGCGAGGAGCCGGCGGGATCCCATCGAGAATAAACCGTCCAAGATCTTTATTGTCGGCTGCCATCGGACGTTCGCCTTGCAAGATATGAATCTCAACAGAGGTCTGGTTGTCAGCGGCAGTGGAAAAAATCTGTGTCTTGGAGGTTGGTATAGTCGTGTTACGTTCGATCAAAGGAGTACGAACGCCGCCAAGAGTTTCAATACCCAAAGTCAAAGGAGTAACGTCGAGCAGTAGAACGTCTTTGACGTCACCGCCGAGCACACCCGCCTGAATAGCGGCGCCTTTGGCGACTGCTTCCATTGGGTCGATACCACGCTCGATCTTCTGTCCGACGAATTCTTCGATTTCCCTTTGGACGATCGGCATCCGGGTCGGTCCACCGATCAATATCACCTTGTCGACTTCGTTTGGGGAAAGCTTGGCGTCTTCCAAAGCCTTTTTCATCGGTTCTAAGGTCTTGGCGACCAAGGGTTTAACCAGCTGTTCCAAAAGTGAGCGAGTGATCTTTATAGTCATATGCTTCGGCCCGTTGGCATCGGCTGTAATAAAGGGCAGGTTGATGTCTGTCTCCATCGTGGTAGAGAGTTCAATTTTTGCCTTTTCAGCTGCTTCTTTGAGTCGGTTCATAGCCATCTTGTCTCCGCGCAGATCGATGCTCTCTTGCTTCTTGAACTCCTCGACCAAATGATTGATCAATACCTCGTCCATGTCATGACCGCCAAGCTTGGTATCTCCGGAAGTAGAAACTACCTCAAAGACACCTTGACCAAAATCCATAATGGTGACGTCAAGTGTCCCTCCACCCAAATCGTAAACAAGAATTTTTTGTTCCTTCTCCGACTTATCAAGCCCGTATGCTAGAGCTGCCGCTGTCGGCTCGTTGATGATACGCACAACTTCCAAGCCTGCAATCTCGCCGGCATTTTTGGTAGCCTGACGCTGTGAGTCGTCAAAATACGCCGGTACGGTAATGACTGCCTTGGCAACAGGTTCGCCCAAATATGCTTCGGCGTCCCTTTTGATCTTTTGCAATATAAAGGCTGAGATCTGCTCTGGGGTATATTCTTTGTCTCGCATTTGGACTTTGTCCTTCGTACCCATTTTTCTTTTTACTGCAAAGACGGTACCTTCGGCATTAGTCACTGACTGCCTGCGGGCTGGTTCGCCTACCAACATCTCACCATCTTTGGTAATAGCAACGTACGAAGGGAAGGATTTGCCTCCAACTGAAGTTCCTTCTGCAGACGGAATAATCTGCGGCTTACCCCCCTCTAATACTGCGGCTGCAGAGTTTGATGTTCCTAAATCTATTCCTATAATCTTTGGCATAATTTTCTGGATAACTTAATTCCTTATACTTAATACTTATTATTTTGCTACTTTGACCTTCGCCGGCCGTATCACTCTCTCTCCTGATCTGTAGCCGCTGGCTACCTCCTCGACTATTTGACCGCTCTTACCTTCTGCTTCAACCATTTCTACCGCTTCGTGAAATTCATGCTTATAAGTCTCACCTACTGTTTTAATCTTTTCGATTCCCAATTCTTTCATCGTCTCTTCTAGCTTGGCCAAAACCCCTTTCATTCCCTCACCCCATTTTTGATGGTCTTGTCCTTCCGGTAAATGATTAAGTCCTTGCTGCAGAGCTTCTATTACCGGCAAGAATTTGATGATAGTTGCTTCCTTGATATAACTCGCTAGCTCCTGATCTTCTTTGCTCCTGCGTTTTTTGTAATTTTCAAAATCTGCGGCGGTTCTTTTCCAGGAATTCAGTCGGTCTTCGGATTCTTTTTTAGCCTTTTCAATCTCATCGTGCAATTTTTTCAATTCGTGATCACTCATTTATTTTATAAATTTATTAATAAGTAAACCCCGAGTCCGGTAGAGAGGAGTTTGCTAATGTACTCAAGCAAACTAATATTTTTTGCGTATTTCATCCGCTTTGAACCGACTATTCCGACCACACCCTTCTTCCCATCGGGCAAAGTAACTTGAGAGACAACCATGCTCATATCTTTGGAAAGTGGAATCGGACTCTCTTTTCCGATAAAGGTTTGGACCTTGCTCCAGTCTTTCTGCACGAGAGCTCGGCCCTGCTGTTCGATATTGTCAAGGAAATCAGCTACGGGCTTTAGGTTCTCAGATGCTACTTCGGAGTTAACGATATTAGAAAAACCTGAAGTCACAGATGCCTCGGGCAACATAGCAAAGGCCGCGGAGGAAGAATTTTCTGCCAGAAGCCTGGTAATTGACTTGCCTAGCTCATAATGCTGCCGTTTCAGAGTTTGAATTTCCTGTTGCAAACGCATCTGCTCGCGGCGTGATAACTCGACGTGCTTCATGAGCTGATTGATGAAGTAGCGGAATCCGTCATCAGTCGGAATGCGACCGGCGCTAGTATGAGGATGGGTAATCAAACCCATCTTTTCGAGCTCTTTCATCTCGTTGCGAATCGTGGCAGAAGATAACCCAAAATCATAATTCTGTTCGAGAGTTTTGGAAGCCACGGGAACAGGGTCAGCCGTATATTCTTTGACTATTGCGGCTAAAATCTTTGCCTGTCTGGATGTGATTTGAGTAGACTTTTTCATAAGTAAAGTTGCCTTTGTATTATAAATTTAGCACTCGACAGTGTCAAGTGCTAAACAAAAAAAGTCCCGACACTTCGGTCGGGACGGATGGGTTCGGATAGCGAGGCTAGCTGTCCTCACCAGGACGCGGTTCAGGGTGAAGGTTGGCCTTGGTACCATGACAGCTGTCACATCGGTCTCCGGTCACCCTGTTTGTACCGGTTCCTTCGCAGTCGGGACAGACTGCCCGCCTGGTTTCAGAAACCTTATCGGCAAGCTCTGGACCAGCTTTTACTGGCATACTCTCCTCCTTGAGGGTTGGTTGTGGGTTAAAGTTAACAGGTTAGAGAATCTTTTTTAAATACGATCCGGTGTAGCTTTTCTTCACGGACGCAACTTCCTCTGGAGTTCCTTCTGCGATAATCTGTCCGCCCTTGTCACCACCTTCAGGGCCCAGGTCGATCAGCCAGTCAGCGGATTTGATCATGTGTAAATTATGCTCGATGACGACCACGGTGTTGCCTTTGTCTACTAGTCTTGCGAGAACGGACAAAAGCCTTTTCACATCATCATAGTGAAGTCCGGTTGTCGGTTCGTCAAGGATATAGAGCGTCCGTCCGGTTGAGGCGCGAGATAGCTCGGTTGCCAGCTTGATACGTTGGGCTTCTCCGCCAGAGAGTGTCGTTGCCGGCTGACCAAGAGCAATATAACCAAGCCCCACTTCCGAAAGCGTTTGGAGCTTGCGGTGCAGTAGCGGGATATGACGGAAAAATATTTTAGCGTCATCAACCGTCATTTCCAGAACTTCTGAAATTGTCTTGCCTTTGTAATGGATTTCCAAAGCTTCTTTGTTGTAACGTTTGCCTTTGCACTCATCACAAGCCACATAAACATCCGGCAAGAAATGCATTTCGATCTTGATTACACCATCTCCGGCACAGGTTTCGCAACGACCACCTTTGACATTAAAAGAGAACCTGCCAGCACGATAACCTCGCATACGAGCCTCTGGAGTTGCCGCAAAAAGATCGCGGATGTAAGTGAATACGCCGGTGTAAGTTGCGGGATTGCTGCGCGGTGTGCGACCGATCGGTGACTGGTCGATATTGATAATTTTGTCTATATTCTCAATACCAAGAATTTTCTTGTGCTCACCTGGTGCTTCTTTGGCATTGTAAAAATGCGCAAGCAACGCTTTGGCCAAAATCTCGTTAAGCAAGGTAGATTTTCCCGAACCAGAAACGCCGGTTAGACAAACAAATTTGCCGAGCGGTATATCCACATCAACATTTTTCAAATTATGCTCAGAAGCGCCAATGACTTGTAATTTTTTTCCGGTGCCCCGGCGACGAGACTTCGGAGCGTCGATGGTTTCTTTGCCGGAAATATAGCGTCCGGTCGATGATTTGGTATCTTTTTTTAGTTCGGCTGGAGTACCCGCAAATACAACTTCTCCTCCGTGCTTACCCGCGCCTGGTCCAATATCAATAACATAATCAGCTGATAAAATAGTATCTTCATCGTGCTCGACTACGATAACCGTATTACCGAGATCGCGGAGAGATTTCAATGTTTTTAGCAGCCTTTCGTTGTCACGTTGATGCAATCCAATCGAGGGTTCATCGAGAATGTAGAGCACGCCGGTCAAACCTGAACCTATCTGGGTTGCGAGGCGAATACGCTGAGCCTCTCCGCCGGATAACGTGTCAGCTGAACGGTCCAGGGTCAAATAATTTAGCCCGACATCTTGTAAAAATTTCAGACGGGAGATTATTTCTTTTAAAATCTGTTTGGCGATTTTCGCTTCACGTTCGGTGAGTTTGAGCTTGTTGAAAAAAACCGAAACATCGTCAATGCTTTTGGTCGAAACATCGATAATAGAATGCTCAGAAATTTTTACCGACAGAATCTCGGGTTTAAGTCGCATACCCTTGCAGGCAGGACACTTTTTTACTCTCATATACTGCTCAATCTCTTTTCGCATGTAGTCCGAATCGGTTTCTTTGTACCTGCGCATAAGATTGTTGACCACGCCTTCAAAACTTGTAGTGTAATCCCCGCTGAAACGCTCGGAGTCTGTCTCGACTACTACTTTTTTGCTGCCACTACCGTAGAGAATAATATCGACAAATTTCTTCGGCAATTTTTCGACCGGCGTGTCCACGGAAAATCCATAGGCCTTCCCTAAGGCTTCTAAAATCCGGTGATACCAGGACAGTCTGGAGGTCGTTTTCGACCATGGCCTTATTGCTCCTTCAGCTAGCGTCAGACGAGGATTAGGAATTACGAGTTCTGGATCGATTTCCAGTTTCGTTCCCAGTCCAGTGCATTCGCTACAAGCCCCGTGCGGCGAGTTGAAAGAAAAATTTCTCGGATGCAATTCCGGCATGTCGATATGCCCATCGGGGCAAGCGAACTTCTGAGACAAAGTCAGGTCCTGTTTTTGCCCTTCAACCATTGCGACGACCACCCCATCCCCCAGGTCGAGCGCAGTCTCCAAAGAATCGGCGACACGAGGACGAGCGTCTTTGTCGATCGTAATCCTATCAATCAAAATTTCTATGGTGTGTTTTTTGTTCTTCTCCAGTTTGCGAGCAATCGCCTCGTCGATACCGAGCATGTCACCGTCGAGCCTTACTTTCGAATAACCAGACTTTTTCGCCTCTGCGAGAAGTCCGATGTTTTCGCCTTTTTTGTCCACAACTACCGGTGCCATCAAAGTAATCTTGGAACCTCCTGGCAAATCCATAAGCTGGTCAACCATCTGGGTCAAACTGCGGCCGGAAATTTTCTTGTTGCAAACCGGACAATGTGGTGTTCCAACACGAGCAAACAATAAACGCAGATAATCATATATTTCTGTCACGGTACCGACAGTCGAACGAGGGTTGTGTGATGCGGTTTTTTGGTCAATCGAGATTGCCGGGGACAATCCCTCAATCTGCTCCACATCAGGCTTGTCCATCAAACCCAAAAACTGTCTGGCATAAGCAGACAAGGACTCGACATATTTGCGCTGGCCCTCGGCATAGATGGTATCGAAAGCTAGCGAAGACTTCCCTGAGCCTGAAAGGCCGGTGATCACGACCAATTTATCTCGAGGGATTTCGACATCAATATTCTTCAGGTTATGAACTCTGGCTCCGCGGACGATGATTTTATCGTGCATTTGGGCTGGTTCTAAGTCTAAAAAATGAATACGTGCAAAAGCTGTGACTCATTCTACCATGGGTGTCAAGACTAGTCAATATACAGAGCCGCAAATAGACACTTAATGTCTGCGAGGATATACTTTTTGTATGAAAATCAGCTCAAAGCTCATAAAAAATCTACCACAAGGCCCGGGTATCTACCTATACAAAAATACCAAAGGTGACGTTATCTATGTCGGTAAAGCAAAAAACCTCCGTGCCCGCGTGAGAAGTTATTTTAATCCTACCGGCGACCATACGCCAAAAACTTCGCATCTGGTCCAAAACATTGATAGCCTCGACTATGTCCTAACTGATTCGGAGACAGAGGCTTTGATGTTGGAAAACAGTTACATCAAAAAATACCAACCGCATTACAACATCTTGCTAAAGGACGACAAAAACTATCAATTCATCAAAATTGATTACACAGGCCTCATCCCCCAAATATATACTGTCAGGAAAATTGGCAAGCGTGGAAAAGACGCGCACTACTTTGGACCCTACTCTTCTGGACGATCGGTGAGAGAGTCTCTGAGGCTAGCACGATATATCTTCGGTTATTGCGGCAACGACAAACCTGGCCTTCGTCCATGTTTTTACCACCACTTAGGACGATGTCCAGGGATCTGCAACGGGAAAATTACGCGCACCGAGTATGAGCAGCATCTGAAAAAAATTGAAAAATTCTTCTCTGGACAAATGCGGGATACTCTACAGTCCTTGAAAAAAGAAATGAAGGAAGCTGCGGGGAAAAAGCTATTCGAACGAGCAGCCCGCCTTCGCGATCAGGCCGGATCGCTGTCAACCATGCTGGAAAAACAAAAAATTGTCAGCGCCAAGAAAGAAGACTTCGACACCGTCTCGGTCTTCCTAGCCGGATCGCTGTCGGCCGTACACATTTTTCAAATCCGTGAAGGTCGAATTTTTGGAAACCAAAATTTTATCCTCGACAATGCAAAAAACCAAAACCCTGCTGAAATTCTTCGAGCCTTTGCGGAGCGTTATTACCTCGAGACGAGCGACTTGCCAAAGGAAATCGTCCTTCAGCAGAACATCGAAGGGGGCGAGTTGCTCGAAAAACTTCTCAAACAAATTTCTAATAAATCAATTAAAGTCAGCTCACCGTCCCGCGGCCGAAAAAGACAACTGGTAAAAATGGGGGTGCTCAACGCCAAAGAATATTTACAATCGATTAGTCGGAACCTGGCCCGCGAGCAAGCGGTCCTGACCCGGGCGCTGTTTGAACTAAAAGATAAACTCAAGCTCCCTGACATTCCCCTGCGCGTTGAATGCTACGATATTTCCAATACCCAGGGGACTTCGCCGACCGGATCTATGGTCGTCTTCGAAAACGGTAAGCCGAAAAAATCCTCGTATAAAAGATTTGCCATTCGCTCTCTGCAGACTCCTAATGACATCGCTATGATGACCGAGATGCTGACGAGACGATTTGCTCACGAAGACCCTGGGGATGCAACTTGGAAAATACCTGACTTGATCATTGTCGATGGTGGACGTTCTCAGCTTAATGCGGCAATCAAGGTTTTGAACAGCCGCGGTTTTAAAATTCCGATCTTTGGTCTTGCGAAAAAACTTGAGGAGATTTACCGACCGAATTTCCAGGTTACACTACGTTTGCCAAGCAACTCTCCTGCCTTGCAGCTACTACAGAGACTACGCGATGAGGCCCATCGTTTTGCCGTGACTTATCATCGTAAAAGAAGGAGCAAGAAACTCCTTGAAGATCAGAGAATAGAATAAATAGAAAAAGTGATTGACCAAAACAAAACAATATTGTATGATATCCACTGCAACTAAACAGTTAAAAAATCTACTTTTATGGAAAAAATTATCAGTATTGTCCAAATAATTGTTGCCACACTGATTATCATTACTATCCTTATGCAAAGTCGAGGATCTGGCGCTGGAGCTGTATTTGGCGGAGGTGGCGGAGTTCAATACACGAGACGAGGAGCGGAAAAATTCCTCCATATCTCGACGATTGTTTTGCTGGTCATCTTTGTTCTTCTAGGTATTGTCAGTTTGATAGTTCAATAAACTTGACTTCTTTTAGATAAATAAAGTGTCTGCTTTCCAAAACATCAAAGAGTACTTGAAGCAGGTTAGTCTGGGAGTGCGCAACTTTCAGTACTTTAGACTAAATCAGGCTGGACGCTTGGTAAAAACTTTTTCCGCGATCGAAAAAAGAGTTCTCATTACCGCAATTCTCGCCCTGGTTATCAGCGCGAGTTTTTTGATCGTCGACTCCTATTTTACGGCGACAAAGCAAGCCCCTGACTACGGGGGGAGATTCGTTGAAGGACTGGTTGGTCAACCGAGATACATCAATCCAGTTCTCTCCGCTGCCAGCAATGTAGACTCAGACATTACGAGAATTGTATATTCAGGGCTTTATCGCTTTCACTCAGATCAATCCTTCGTTCCTGATTTGGCCGCGTCCATGCCAGAAATATCAGCGGACCAAAAACAGTATACTATTCATCTTCGTGACGATGTCTACTGGCATGACGGAGAAAAATTTTCGGCTGACGATGTCGTCTTTACTATCCAGCTTATCCAAAACCAGGCATACAACAGTCCAGTCAGATTGAACTGGAACCGGGTTGAGGTGCAAAAGATTGATCCGACAACTGTGGTTTTATCGCTCAACGAACCAACAGCTGCTTTTGCTACAAACTTAACTCAAGGGATAATCCCCAAACATATTTGGGAAAATGTCGAAGCGGGAAGTTTTGCTTTATCTCGATTCAACCTTGAGGCGGTTGGCACTGGGCCGTTCCAGATGAAAGACATTGTGAAATCGGATGAAGGAGAGATCCGCTCCCTCACCCTGACAGCAAACCTTCGCTATCAGCCTCACCGACCATACTTAGATGAAGTTGTGTTCAAATTCTATGAAACCTATGATGACATGATCGCCGCCTACCACTCTCGAGATATCATGGGTATTGGATATATTCCTTTTGACAAAAAAATATATATCGAGAAATCCTCTCGCATCGAATTACACAATATCCATCTGCCGCAGTATCAAGCCTTGTTTTTCAACAAGAGTAAGTCTGATGTCTTAAGTGACAAAAACGTCCGATCTGCATTGACCCAGAGTGTCAATCGCCAACAAATTATCGAAGAAGCTTACCAAGGCGCAGCCGAACCGTCCTTTGGACCTATTCCGCCAGGCTATCTTGGTTATAACCCAGGTGTTGAGGAAGCAAACAAATACGACCTAGAAAATGCAAAGAAGCTTCTGACTGACGCCGGCTTTGTTTCGGTCGAGGGCAGTGATATTTTGAAAAAAGGAGATGTAGATTTGGAATTTACTATCACGCTGAACAACTTCCCTCTCAATGTTCAAGTCGCTGAACTGCTGAAAAGCCAGTGGGAAAAAATCGGGTTCAAGGTTAACTTGGAAATCCTGACTATCGGCGAGCTGGAACAGGATCACCTACGTCCACGAGAATATCAGGCCCTGTTGTTCTCCGAAAACATCGGAGCTGATCCCGACCCTTACCTGTTTTGGCATTCTACTCAAAGAGTTGATCCGGGGCTAAACCTGGGCATGCTCAATAACAAAGAAGCTGATGACCTGCTCGCTGAAGCTCACTCCAATGCCGACCCGGAATATCGCAGGCCTCGATATGAACGTTTTCAAGAAATCATGGTAGACGAAATGCCCGCCGTCTTCATCGTCAGCCCGTCATTCGTCTATGGGCTCAACGAAAAAGTGAAAGGTTTTGATGTTACCGATGTCACTAGCCAGTCGGACCGGTTTACAGATATCTATAACTGGTATATAAATGAAAAGCGGTCAGTAAAGAATTGAGGTCTGGGCACGTGGCGGAACTGGCAGACGCGCTGGCTTCAGGTGCCAGTGAGAGCAATCTCGTGGAGGTTCGACTCCTCTCGTGCCCACCAAGAAACATACCATCAGAACAATCTTTCTTGACACAAAGCTAAATCTCTGATAACATAGCTACTTAAGGATAAATTCACCTTTGAAACAAAAGGAAAATCAATAAATTTTAGTCAATAAGCCTCGTGTTTTGTTGCTTGGAATTTGTTGATTGCTCCCCCATATCAGCCGGGACTGTGACCGCTGATCAGGAGTATATGCCAACAAATATTTATCATTTACTGGTTTTTGATTTTGCTCACAAAATCAAAGCCAACGCAATATTAATGAACGTAAGAAAATCTAATACGAGCCGGAGGCCAAATCACTCTCGGCATCGTCAGTCAGTTCAGAGTCACGACTCTGCTTCTGACAACTCCCGAGTTGTTTTAAACGAGGGTAAAACAAAAAACAAACTAAAGATAATTCCGATCGGAGGAGTCGAAGAGGTCGGAGAAAACATGACCGTCTTCGAGTACGAAGATGATATCATTGTTATCGATATGGGTTTCGCTTTTCCTGATGAAAACATGCCGGGAATCGACTACGTCATTCCTGACACTAAATATCTGCAGGAAAACAAACAGCGAATCCGCGGAGTGATCATCACTCACGGACACTTGGACCACATTGGAGCAGTGCCTTATATCTTGCCCAAAATCGGTGACCCGACTGTCTATACCATGCCGCTGACCGCAGCCATGATTGAACGAAGATTGGAAGAATTCAATCTTATGGGACGCAGCCAAATCCAAAGAGTCGATATAGAGCAGGTTTTGAACTTGGGTGGGTTTAAAATTCGTTTTTTCCGCCTCAATCACAATATTCCAGACAGCGTCGGCCTGTCGATCAAAACTCCAGCCGGTCATGTAATTTACGCCACTGACTGGAAATTTGATCACACCCCTGTGGACGGCAAGCCTAGCGATTTCCACAAAATCGCTACCCTGGGTGGCGAAGGGGTTACTCTGCTTATGAGTGACTCAACCAATGCCGAGAAGCCTGGTTACTGTATTTCAGAAAAAGAACTCGGGGAAACAATTGACCGTGTCTTCCGCGACGCGAAGGGGCGAGTTATTTTTGCCACTTTCTCTTCTCTGATTAACCGCTTCCAGCAAGTTTTTGACTCTGCTGCCAAATACGATCGCAAGGTCGTAGTTACTGGCCGCAGCATGGTCGCATCAGTCGAAATCGCTTTTGGTCTCGGGATTTTGAAAATTCCACCGAAGCTGATCATTCGCGCTGACTCTGCAAAAAAACTTCCGGACGATAAAGTAGTTATTCTAACCACCGGTTCACAAGGTGAAGAGCACTCTGCTTTAGCCCGTATTGCTCGCGGAGAACACAAGACTGTTTCGATCAAAAAGGGTGACACGGTTGTTATCTCTGCCTCCCCGATTCCGGGCAACGAACATTCAGTTGCGGTAGTGATGAACAACCTGACTCGCCAAGGAGCAAAAGTACTCTATATCAAAAACCTGGACATCCACACCTCTGGACACGCCAAGCAAGAAGAGTTGAAACTGATGATTTCTCTGATCAAGCCAAAATATTTCATGCCGATCCACGGCGAACACCACATGTTGGTGGCGCACGCTGATTTGGCAAAAGACTTGAATATTCCAGAAAACAACATCTTCATCATGGATAACGGAGATGTCGTAGAGGTAGACAATAATATGGCGAAGCTGTCAGACAAGAAAATCAAAACCGGTACCGTCTTCATTGATGGACTCGGGGTTGGTGATGTCGGCGAAGTCGTCCTACGCGACCGACGTGTCATGGCAGAAGACGGAATGTTCGTCGTTATCATGCAGATCGACCGCAAGACCGGTCGGCTAATAAACCAACCGGACATCATCTCACGAGGTTTTGTCTACATGAAAGAATCCGAGGACCTCTTGCGCGAAGTCAAACACGAAGTTCGTAAAGTTGTTGAAGTCAAAAACGGTAAACCACGAGAAGCTAACGCTGCCTATATCCGCTCTCGCGTCCGTGATTCACTTGGTGAATTCTTGTTCCAGCGAACAGAGAGACGACCGTTAATACTTCCGGTTATTATAGAGGTCTAAACAAAACAGTCCGCCACGGCGGACTGTTTTTTAGCGTTCTTGTGATATAATACCTGCATATGAAAAAAGCAAGATTACTTTCGGGCATCCAGCCCACCGGAAAACTTCATATCGGCAATTACCTCGGGGCGTTGAAAAACTTCGTCGAACTGCAAAATAGCGGTAAATTCGATTGCTATTTTTGTGTCGTTGACTTGCACTCACTAACGGAGAATTTCGACCCAACACAGAAAAAACAACAAATCCTTGATCTTACTGCCGATTTTCTCGCAGCTGGGCTCGACCCGAAGAAATCGACTGTGTTATTGCAATCTATGGTCCCGGCTCACACCGAGCTTTATTGGATCCTAAATACGATCACACCTGTTTCAGAACTTTCACGCATGACGCAGTACAAAGATAAATCCGCAAGACAAGAGAAAAACATTAACGCCGGTCTTTTCACTTACCCGACTCTGATGGCAGCAGACATTCTCCTGTACAATACCGCCCCGGAAGTACCGATCGGAGACGACCAGACACAGCACCTTGAACTAACCCGGATTCTTGCCCGAAAATTCAATACTCGTTTTGGGCAAACCTTCATCGAACCAAAAGGTCTTTATACCAAAACCCCTCGCATTATGAGTTTGGCAAACCCTGACAAGAAAATGTCAAAATCAGAAGCTTCTGGCTGCGTATTTCTTGATGACTTACCGGAGGATATTAGCAAAAAAATAAGCCGTGCAGTTACAGATAGCGGCGGCGGTTCTCAAACCTCTCCTGGAGTTGTTAATTTACTCATGCTGCTGGAAAGTTTCGGAGGAGAAAAAGAAGCTGAGAAATTCCGCAGCGATATTGCGGACGGAACAATTCGCTACGCAGAACTGAAGAAGGTCTTAAGCGATAAAATTGCCGGATCATTAGCCGGGTTCCGCAAGGTCAAAGCAGGGCTCATAAAAAATCCCAAAAAGCTTGAATCAATTTTGGTAGCAGGATCCAAAAAAGCTGCCAAAGTGGCAAATAACACTTTGAATGAAGCCAAAAAGAGAATTGGGATACTCTAAAAACGCTTTTATTTTGCTAAATTAAGCGTTTTTTTATTTGTCCGATCTTGACTTTTTCGATATTTGGGGGTATAGTGGTATTAACAAAAACCCGCAAAAAGAAATCAAAATAAAAAGGAGAAGAAATAAACACCCAAACCAAGCGTACTTAAGGAGGACGCCATGAGAATCTTTATTCTCTTCCCGAACGCAGGAAGGACCGAGTCCTTCATCGCCAATCAAGGCGGAGAGATCAGCCCTCAGAACCTGTCGAATTTCGGCCACAACAGTGTGGCGACGGTGGCTGAGGTCGATGCTGACCTAACTCCAAAGTCCGTTGGCCTCTCTGAGGCCGAAGTCTTTGCCTGGACCCGCAAGGGTCTCATGAATCTTTGCGGCGCAACAGACGCCGCTCTCAACGAAGAGGAGCTCTTCGGTTGATCTCGCGTTTCAGACGCCGGATGCCTGGGTTTCGACCCACCCGTCCGGCGCTTTTTTATCTTTTTCTTACTATCCTCCCCTTGGTCCCTTCTCCGCTATCGGAGAAGGTTAGGATGAGGTTAGGGGTGTTGTACTAGGTATAAAACGTCCGCTACCTCACCCCTCCCTCTCCCATCTGGGAGAGGGGTTACTATCCCCTAATCATTTCGAGGAGTTCATCACGCCACTTCTCCATCGTCTGCTCGTCTTTGGCCTCTACAGTCAGACGGATCACCGGCTCTGTATTGGAAGCGCGGAGATTGAACCACACGTCAGGATACTCAATCGTAATCCCGTCAATCAAAACAAGTTTTCCGTCTTTGAATTTCTCTTTCACTTCGGAAAGTTTCTGCTCCACCTGAACGCGGTCAGACATCTTTGTATTCAACTCACCGGAATGCGCGTATTTATAATACGGCTTCATAACCTCGGAAAATGTTTTGTCTTGGGAGGAAAGATATTCTAGCAGCTTCCCTGTTAAAATGAGCGGGCATTCAAAAACACCATAGTCCAATTTGTAAAAATAATGTCCCGATGATTCTCCGCCGAAAATCGCCCCTGTCTCAATCATTTTTTCTTTGATCAGGGAGTGCCCCACTCGTGTGACGACCGGTTTGCCGCCATGTTCAAGGATCATATCCTGGGTGATCCTGCCAGGCCTGATATCGTAAGCAACGGTAGCCCCCGGATGTTCGTCTAGCTCAATAGCAGCCATGAGTCCGCGCAAGATAGACTGCCTGACTTCGTTGCCTTTTTCGTCGTAGAAAAAATACCTGTCCGCATCACCATCCGGCGCAATCCCCAAATCGACTCCCTCTGCGACAATTCTTTTTCGCAAATCTTCGGTGTTCTCCTGTAGCATTGGATTGGCCTCGTGCGCCGGAAAATTACCATCCAGCTTGAAATTCATTTTGATAACTTCGCAGGGCAATTTGGCGAAAAAAGCTTCTATGTCCAGTGCGCCCATAGCGTTGCTGGCGTCCACGACAATCTTGAATGGTTTGATCTTGCTGGCGTCAAAATGCTTGAAATGATCTTCGGTAAGGTCAGCGAGCACGCTTGTTCTATTTTCAACAGAACCCTTCTTTTCTGCCAGCTCAATAAATTTCTGACTTTCAACCAAATCATGAATCTGCATAATCCCGGTGTCACCACTAACCGGAACAGCGCCAGCCCTAGTCATTTTTAAGCCGCTGTAATTTTTCGGATTATGGGAAGCAGAAACCTGCATCCCACCGTCATAGCCGTATTTGGCCACAGCAAAATAAAAAGTCGGCGTAGATACCAGACCGACATCCACCACGTCGATACCTGAATCGATGAGCCCTTCGACAACTCGTTGTTTCAGCGACGGACTGGAGAGTCGCATATCGTACCCGACGACTATTTTTAGTTTTTTGCCGGGGTTTTCATCTTGGATCAATGTCGCATAACCGCGAGCTATTTGGTAAGCACCCTCCTCATCGAGCTGGTCTGGATAAATACCGCGAATATCGTAAGCTTTGAAAATCGATTTATCAATTTTTGTCATAAAATGCTATGATTTACTACGTATTCATTATAACAGATAATTGTTAAATATTTTTATGAGTTTTTCACGAGGGCCAGAGACCGGGTATATGCACAACATTGATCGAGGCAAGGATGGAAAAAGCCACAATCCGGAAAATGGACGAGCCGCTGAAGAAACTGTGATAAATTTTTTTTCAAGTCTTAATGACCCTGATATTAGAGTACGTCCAGCAACACCCCAAGAAGATAGTGGATACGTCGGTGAAGGTGTGGGTAGCAAAATGATTGATGTGGTGGTTATGCAGAGGGATGCGGAAAGCAGAAGGGAGATTCCCTCAATGGCTATTCAAGTTACAACCGCACAATCACAAGATATTCGTCTGAAAAAAATGGAAGAGATGAAAAATATGCCCTTTATGCGTTTATATGACATGAAACCACAAGATACCGCTGTACCCAGAGTTGTTGTTTTCTTAGATCCCGGTGAGGTTGAAAAATTTCAAAGCGACCCTTCATTTGAACGCAACCCTAAACTCGTTGAGCAAATTTTTGCCGGAGTTGAAAATAGTCTTGCTTTTGACAAACTGCAGACAAAAAACCCTAAAGAACAACAGAGGATTGATTCACTCCTGGCCTCACTTGCTATACAAAAAAAAGATTGGCAAGCCCGAAAGTCTAATTAGGCTTGCCAAAAAATCGTGTAGTGTCGACGGTGAAATAGTATGCGCCACAGGCGCTGCGGAAACCAATTTCACTCTCGCCAATATCAACTGAAAAAAAGGCGAATCCATCCACGGTAGTGAACATAAGCGGAAAACTCTCTCTTGACTCGGGGTTAGGGTTTCTCTCTACCCTTGTGACAACCCCAGACATTTCTTCACTGGGGTCATTGTTTGCGGTTTCAATAATAGCCTTGAAGCCCCCGATTACTTGTTCTAGTAACGCATCGTCAATCACTAGCATCCTCCTTGCTTTTTTAGCGAATTATTATTTTAGCTGAAAAGCGAGTTTTTGTCAAGACTTGTCACCATCGTCTATACTGTATACTCATTGCCCAAAACGAGATACTTAATACACTATACGTTTTATGTCACTAAAAATCGGAATTGTCGGGTTGCCGAACGTAGGTAAATCCACGCTGTTCAACGCTCTCACCCGCCAGAATGTTCTGGCCGAAAATTATCCCTTTGCTACGATCGACCCGAATGTCGGTGTCGTAATGGTCCCGGACGAGCGATTGCAGAAACTTGCAGCATTGGAAAAAAGCGAAAAAATTATTCCAACAGCCATTGAATTCGTCGATATCGCAGGACTTATTAAAGACGCTCACAAAGGCGAGGGCCTCGGTAATAAATTCCTCTCTCATATCAGAGAAGTAGACGCGATCGCAGAAGTTGTAAGATTCTTCGAAAACTCCGATGTTCACCACGTCGAAGGCAGCATTGACGGATCCCGCGACATCGAGACGATCAAAACCGAGCTCATCCTCGCTGACCTGGAAACACTACAAAAACGATTAAAAAATCTCGAGAGTCAGAAAAAAAGTGGTGATAAAACTGCAATTAAAAAATTTGAACTGGCCTCACGACTGGAACAAGGATTGTCTGACGGTAAATTTGCGTCCGAGCTTGGCTTCAGCGAAGAAGAAAAAGCAGATTTATCTGAACTGCAGCTACTCACCGCCAAACCGTTCATGTATATTGCCAATATTTCCGGCAAAGAGAATTTCAATATTCCTGATACCTTGCAAGACTCTACGGTGAAAGTCGATATCAAACAGGAGCAAGAACTCTCCGAGCTCACGGACGAAGAACGAGCAGAGTACCTCAAGTCCGAAGGGATTACAGAAGGTGGCCTGGACGCACTGATTCGCAAAGCTTATGAAACTCTCAGCCTCATCACCTTCTTTACCGCAGGACCCAAAGAAACCCGGGCTTGGACTGTACGCCGAGGAGCCAAGGCGCCCGAAGCGGCGGGAAAAATCCACTCTGACTTCGAGCGAGGGTTCATCCGCGCTGACGTTATCCCTTGGGATAAGCTGGTGGAGGCTGGGTCCTGGCCAGCTGCCCGCGAAAAAGGCCTGGTTCGTACCGAAGGTAAGGAGTATCTCGCCTCAGATGGCGATGTTATGATCTTTAAATTCAATGTCTAAAACAGTTGACAAGAAGTGTGTCTACTGCTAGTATTAGCACGATTTAATAATTCATTTTCCTCCCCGAGCGGGGGGATAACCTCTCGAAACAATCGAGAAAGAAAGGAAAGGTTATGCCACAATATGAATTAATGTATATTTTGTCGTCTGCGGTTCCCGATACTGAGGAGCCGACTTTGACGCAAACTATTACTGAGTTCATCAGTCAGTCAGGGGGCAAGATCATTAAAGAAGAGAAACTTGGCCGCAAGCGAATGGCCTACCCGATCAAGAACACCCGCAATGGGTTCTATGTTCTGATCGAGTTCTTCGCCGACGCAGACAAGGTCAACGCGATTGAACACAAGGTTCGCGTGACCCAAGGAGTCATTCGCCACATGATCGTCAAACTCGACGAGATGCTGGCGCGTATGGAAAAGGATCGCAAAGAGCGTAGCTTGTTCAAAAAGCCGTTCCGAAGCAAGGAGTCAGGTGAGCCAGGATCAGATAAGCCGAGAGCCGAGATTAACATCGATCTGGATAAACAAATAGAAAAAGCACTTGAAGAAGACGTTGTTAAATAATTCTTCAAGCTATTTAAACTTAAACTAAAAATATGGATGTTAACAAAGCAATAATCGTTGGCCGGCTAACAAGGGATCCAGAAGCGCGCACTACTCCGTCTGGAGTTGCTGTGACTTCTTTCTCGGTTGCGACCAACTTCGTTTACAAAAACCAAGAAGGTCAAAAAGTTGAGCAGGTCGAATATCACAATATTGTGACCTGGAGAAAACTCGCTGAAATTGCTGCCCAATATCTGCAGAAGGGTCGCAGAGTCCTGATCGAAGGACGGTTACAAACGAGGAACTGGGAAGCCAATGACGGAACCAAAAGACAGCGCACAGAAATAGTTGCGGACAATCTGATCATGCTAGATGGTGGTAATCGTGGTGGCGATGCAATAAATACTGGTGGAGAAGGCTCCCCTGCTCCAGCAGCGAAAACTAGCTCCCCAGCAGACAATGGATCAAACGAAGAAATTAGTGTAGAAGATATACCATTTTAATAATCACTTATGAAGGACAATACACCTACAGAAAAAAATTGCTACTTTTGCCAACACAAAATTTCCGCAGTTGATTACAAAAACATTCAGCTGGTCAGGAAGTTTATGTCACCTCATGCCAAAATCATGGGTCGCAAAAAGACAGGCACCTGCAATACTCATCAAAGGATGATCTCCCAGGCCCTCAAAAGAGCAAGACACATGGCCCTATTGCCATTTGTCTCAGTCTAAAATTCCAAGGCGCTTTGAATAATATTTGAAGCGTCTTTCATTATTACAAAAAAACATGGTAGAATTTTCCGATCTTAAATCCAAGGGCGTCATCGTCCTGTTCCAGGGACAGCCTCATGAAGTCATCTGGTCGCAATTCGTCCGCATGCAACAGCGCAAGCCTGTTATGCAAACCAAATTACGTAACTTGGTCACGGGCAAGGTCCTCGACTATACTTTCAAATCAGGAGAAAAAATAGAGGGTGCTGACACCAGTAAACAGAAAGCTCAATTCCTCTATGCCGACGACCAAGGGGCACATTTTATGAATAATGAAACCTACGAAACCATAACCTTACCGAAGTCCATCAGTGAAGACAGGGTTGGTTATCTGAAAGAAGGTGAAGAGGTGACTCTGATGTATTTCGAAGAAACCCCGATTAGCATGCAACTGCCGGTGAAGGTAGAATTGAAAGTAGTTGAAACCCCACCTGGTATCAAAGGTGATACTTCATCGGGCGGCAATAAACCTGCCACCATGGAAACCGGCCTAGTGGTCCAGGTCCCTCTTTTTATCAATGAAGGCGATATCATTCGCATTAATACCGAGTCAGGAGAATACACAGAGCGAGTCAGTAAATAACTGGTAAGGAGGAGGACAATGCGTTACTGGCGGAAAATCCGAATCGCCATACGGAAATGGTTCAAGCGCGCCCGTCGCAACGGGACGAAGCGTTGCCTCACAAGATTGGAGCTCTTTCCGAGCCTGCCCGACACAGAACTGGCGCAAGGAGCGTTTTACAATCGCAGAGGCGTGCGACAAAAAATAAAAGATTACGGGAACCCAGCCTACAGGCCGCTATCGCGCCGACCTATAGAGCCGCGCTAACCTGCTCCGGGGCCTTTCTAGGCTCCGGTTTTTTATTTGCCTCAATTTGGCAAATATTTTAGACTAACAGGATTGCTAAGGAGGTCCGAATGTTGAAACTGTCCCCATCTTTCCTGTCGCTGCTAGGAGCCGTGCTCCTCCTCTCCTCTCTCGGCCTGGTCCCCGACCATACCGAGAGCACACTGTCTCAAAGCGCCCCCTCCTCATCCTTCGCCGGAATGTCAGCGGAAGCTGAGGGCAGTGTTCCGATCACTCTCTCACCACTTGAAATCGAGGGTCTGCAATGTACCAACCCTGACGCGCAAGCGCTCTCTTCCCCCAATGCCCCAACCATGGCCATGCCTGCACCGCAACAAAGCGAAGGGAACGGCTATTGCCGCCGCGACGAAGACCTGGTGAACCCAGCTGACGTCGGATGCAAATGCTCTCGCTGCAAAAACGGTAAGCCTGGAGCGCCGGAGGACTTAAAATGCTCCAAGCATTGCCGCAAAGACCTGTGCAAATGCAAACCAGAATGCGTGTCCTGACACGCCTCCATCTTGCCCCGTCCCGATATTCGTCGGACGGGCTTTTTTTATCACCTGAATTGCAGTACTATAGTACTACAAGACTTATGACAAAACAGAGCAAAACTCTACAATTTGACAAGCCTATCGGGCCCTTGGCTGACCGGATGAGAGCTCGTTCCCTAAACGAATACGTAGGCCAAGAGCATCTCGTCGGCAAATCAGGAGTACTACGGACAATGCTGATCACCGATCGTATTACTTCGGTAATTTTCTGGGGGCCGCCCGGTGTCGGCAAGACAACCCTGGCCCTGCTTGTCGCCGAGCACACCAAATCACGCTTTGTTAAATTCTCCGCCGTCACCGCATCACTTGACGATGTCCGACGAGTTGTTCGTGAAGCCAAAGAACTTTTCACCGCGTTCAAACAACGAACGATTTTGTTCGTCGACGAAATTCATCGTTTCAACAAACTCCAGCAAGACGCTTTCCTCCCCGCTGTCGAAGACGGTACTATTATTCTAATCGGCGCCACCACAGAGAATCCCAGCTTTGAGATAATCTCTCCGCTCCTTTCCCGGACCAAAGTCTTTGTACTCAAGGCTCTGGAACCCAAAGAGCTGAGCAAGGTTCTTCACACTGCACTGAACGACAAAGAGCGGGGCCTAGGTGAAATGAACTTGAAACTTGATAGAGACGCGGAGGAGATGATTCTTTCTGCCTGCAACGGCGATACTCGGGTTGCTTTAAATATTTTAGAAGACGCGGCTTCAATAGCCGAAAAAAAGATAACAAAAGAAGACATAGAGAAACTGCTACAACATCAGATATTGCGCTACGATAAAAAAGGCGACGAACACTACAACACTATTTCAGCCTTTATCAAATCAATGCGCGGCTCCGACCCCAACGCAACCCTATATTACCTGGCTCGAATGATTCATGCCGGTGAAGACCCTTTGTTTATTGCCCGGAGAATGGTGGTCCTGGCTTCCGAAGATATTGGCACCGCTGACCACCACGCTCTGCCGCTGGCCATCGCTACGATGCAGGCAGTGGATTTCGTGGGCATGCCGGAAGCGAGGATCAATCTGGCTCACTGTGCCGCCTACCTGGCTCTGGCAAAAAAATCCAACGCATCTTACACTGGAATCAGCGAAGCGCTTTCTGATGTGGAAGAAACGCTTAACGAACCTATCCCTCTGCACCTACTCAACGCCCCTACTCCCTTAATGCGGAAAATGGGTTATGGAAAAAACTACAAATACGCGCACAACTTTTCTGAAGAAGAACTGAAGAATGAACAATATCTTCCTGACCGACTAAAACACAAAAAATATTACCGGCCAAAAGACAACTAGTCCCTTTACAGCTTTTAACTTGCATGCTAACATTCCACTAAATTCGCAAATCAAATATGGCCGACAATACCACTTTCCGAGAAGGACTCACATATGACGACGTCTTGCTTGAACCTCGAGAGTCTCGAGTAAACCCAAACACGGCCAAACTCGAAACAAAACTCACAAAAAATCTCAAACTAAAAATCCCAATTCTTGCCGCGGCCATGGACACTGTCAGCGAGACATCCATGGCTGTTTCTTTGGGTCGTCTGGGGGGCATGGCTGTCTTACACCGTAATAACAGTGTCCAGCAGCAGGTCTCCATGGTAAAGAATGTTAAAAAACAAGGCCTTCTTACCGGGGCCGCGGTAGGTCCTCATGATATTGACCGGGCAGCTAGCCTTGATAAGGCCGGCGTAGATGTTATCTTTGTCGATTGCGCTCACGCTCACAATATGCAGGTTGTCACTGATGCAAAAAAAATAAAAAAGCTTGTCAAAGCTCAGGTTATAGTGGGCAATATCGCCACCCTGGAAGCAGCGAACGCGCTTGCTAAGTTTGCTGACGCTATCAAGGTTGGTGTAGGGCCAGGAGCGATCTGTACGACCAGAGTAGTAGCTGGCATAGGTGTGCCACAGTTAACCGCCGTTCTGGACGTGGTCGCCGTCGCTCGCAAAAAAGGTGTTCCCGTGATAGCTGACGGTGGCATCAAATACTCCGGTGACGCGGTCAAGGCTTTGGCTGCAGGTGCTTCCACTGTAATGCTTGGCTCAATGCTAGCCGGCACGGACGAAGCTCCTGGCAAATTAGTAAAAATCGGGGACAAACTTTTCAAAAGCTATCGCGGTATGGGCAGCCTGGGAGCGATGCAAGGCGGAAAATCTTCCGATCGGTATTTTCAGAAAGGCGCAAAAAAATATGTTCCTGAAGGCGTGGAGGGGCTAACCCCCTACAAAGGCTCTGTTGAAGAGGTAATCTACCAAATCCTCGGAGGGATCCGATCAGGGATGGGTTATCTTGGCGCCGGAGATATTGCCAGTATTAGAGAGCAAGCCAGATTTGTTAAAATTAGCGGCGCCGGGTTGAAAGAATCTCATCCTCACGATATTGTAATCAGCAAAAAAGCGCCGAACTATTAATCAGAAAACTGGGATGGCAAAAAAAACCGACACTCCGCGAGCGGAACTTCACGTCCATCTGGGTAGCGCCGTAGATCCGGCTATCCTCTGGTCAATCGCGCACAGGCAAGGTATCAAACTCCCCAGTAAAGATTACTGGGATTTCGAAGACATGATCACCATGTCAGGTGAGGAAAAAAACAAAAACCTTGACGAAATGCATTTTAACTTTTTTGAATGGACGGAGTTAATCCAATCTTCACCTGAAGCCATACAAGAATCTGTTGCCTCTGTTTTTGGTGGTGGCTACCGCAAATGCAATATCGTGCTACACGAATTGCGCTTCAACCCAATGTTCCGCAACCGTAAAGGCGAACGCGACCTAGACCATATAATCATGTCAGCGGTATGGGGCATGGAGAGAGCGACTTTGGAATACCCGCAGGTCCGAGCTGGGTTGATACTCATGATGGATCGGATGCATACTTACAAACAAAACAGTATTATCCTCGACAAAGCGATCAAATACAATCGTCACGGCATCGTCGGTGTGGATGTTGGCGGGCCTGAACGTCATACTTTTTCTATGGAGAAACATGCCCCGCTTTTTGCTAAAGCTCGCAAAGCCGGCCTAGGCCTGACTATACATACCGGAGAAGTTGGTCGGATAGAAGAGTTAAAATATGTAGTCAGGAAAATTTCACCAGAAAGGATCGGCCACGGCATCGCTTGTGTAAAGGACATGGCTCTCATGAAGGAAATCAGGAAGAAAAATATTACCCTTGAAACCTGCCCCACCTCAAACCTGCGCAACAGCGCTGTAAAGAATATTGCCGAGTTAAAAAATATTTATAAAACTTTACTTAAAAATAAAATCAAGTTTACCATCAATACTGATGGGCCGGAAATGTACCGCACCAATGTCCACAAAGAACAAGAATTTTTGAAAAAGCACGGCATTCTAAACGAGAAAGAGATTATACAAAGTAACAAGTGGGCATTTCAGTCAACTTTTATCAAATGAAAAAACACCCTGACGAAATATTGGTTCTGGATTTTGGTTCGCAATACTCTCACCTAATCGTACGCCGCATTCGTGAGCTAGGGGTTTATGCCGAATTAGTCCCCTGCGACCTGCCGCTAGACAGGCTGCGAGAGGTCAAAGGAATTATACTCTCAGGAGGCCCGCAAAACCTCTCCGAAAAAAGCGCCCTACGTATCGACAAGGGTGTTTTCAAAATGGGTATCCCGATATTGGGAATTTGTTACGGCCTACAACTAACAGCCTATGAGCTGGGGGGCAAAATAAAAGCTGCTAAAACGAGAGAATACGGCCCAACTGTCGTGAGTGTTAAGGGGAAAGATCTTTTTACCGGGCTATCAAAAAAACAGATGACCTGGATGTCTCACGGCGACCACGTCAGCCGGGTACCCCAGGGCTTCAAAATCACCGCTTCTTCCAGCGCTTGTCCGGTCGTTGCGATGGCTGATGAAAAAAGGAAAATTTACGGACTGCAATTCCACCCCGAGGTTTCTCATACCACAAACGGAATAAAGGTTTTGAACAACTTCCTTAAAATCACCGGGGCAAAGAGGTCCTGGTCAATGAAAGACTATCTCAACGGGCAAATAAATAAGGTTAAACAAACTATAGGAAAAGATAAGGCAGTCTGCGCCCTTTCCGGAGGAGTTGACTCGGCTGTTGCAGCAGCAATTGTTAACCGGGCAATCGGTAAAAATCTAACTTGTATTTACGTGGATACGGGGCTAATGAGAAAAGGAGAGACAGCAGAAGTCATCAAGGCTTTCAAACAGAGTGCTCGCATGAATCTCAGGGTCATTGATGCGCGCGGGGAATTCCTACGAAAACTTTCAGGCGTAATCGATCCGGAAAAAAAACGAAAAATTATTGGCGAACTTTTTATCAGAATTTTTGAACGAGAGGCGAAAAAAATATATCATTCCCCTCCTGCCCGAGGAGGGGTAAGGGGAGGAGGGAGTCAATGGTTGGTACAAGGCACTCTGTACACTGATGCTATCAGCTCAGGAGTGAGTGTAGGTAAAACTGCGGCGGTCATCAAGTCACACCACAATGTGGGCGGTCTGCCTGAAAAATTTGGGTTCAAGCTTGTCGAGCCGCTGCGCGAACTGTACAAAGACGAGGTGCGCAAAATTGGAAAACTTTTGAAGCTTCCGGATAACATTGTCTATCGCCAGCCCTTCCCCGGACCAGGACTTGCGGTCAGGATTATAGGTGAGGTCACCGCAGAAAAACTGGAAATACTGAAAGAAGCTGATTCTATTTTGCGTGAAGAAATAAAAAAATCCGGCCAAGATAAAAAAATCCAGCAGTACTTTGCAGTATTGCCGGGTATACGTTCTGTCGGAGTTCAGGGGGACAGTCGTACGTACGGACACCCAATCATTCTCCGCGCTGTAACTACCAAAGATTTTATGACCGCTCACTGGGCCCAAATCCCCTATGAAGTATTAGAGCGAATTTCAGTGCGGATTACCAATGAAGTGAAAGACATCAACCGCGTGGTCTATGACATAACCTCCAAACCACCAGGGACGGTTGAGTGGGAATAGGATTATAACAATTGCTTCAAATCAAACTCCGCATCGGCAAGGTCGGCCTCGTGGCCGGCTATTTTTATATTTTTTTCAATAATCTGTCTGATCAGGGCCAGCTCGGGTGTACGATTGATCAGCGTCGCCCCGACCAGCTCGCCATCTTTAGCTATGATCAGACCGTAGGATTTTCCATCTTTTGATGGCCTAGCAATTGCGGTCTTGCCCTCACCACTGCCATTATTGTCAGCACAAAAAGCAATGGTAATCCCCAGACCCTGGGTCGTATAAAATGATACAAATTTAAAAGGCTGCTCCGCGCCGGTCATATTCGCGCCAGCGGTCCTGCCTTGCTCTTGCGCGTTCGCCCAGTTGCCCATCAAAACTCTCTCTTCCAGTAAAAAATCTTTGTACTCAGCGCAATCCCCGGCCGCCCAAATATCAGGTATACTGGTTGCTAATTTCTCATTGGTCAAAATTCCCCGATTCATAGCAAGGCCGCAAGCTTTAATCCACGAGTTACCCATCTCAGCTCCGACCCCAACCATGACCATATCACAATCAAGTTTTTCTCCGTTTTCTAAAATCACTCCCGAAACCTTATCCTCACCAACAATTTCCTTTGCCCTGGTTTTCATTAGCAGGTTCACACCGGCGTTTTTCAATGCCGCTTCAATCATTCGACCAGCTGTTTCGTCTATAAGCGGCTGCCAGTAATAATCCTCCCGTATAACGAAGGTAACCTTTTTCCCGGCCATTAGCATTAACTCGCACATCTCAAACCCGATAAACCCGCCGCCGATTACTATCACATTGCGAGCGCTGGGCATTGCTTCAATAATCGCTTTTGCATCATCTAAAGTACGCAGGAAATACACACCTGCCTTTTCCTCTCCCGGCAAGCCGGTCCTGCGTGGTTTTGATCCGACGGTCAAAAGAAGTTTTTCGTAAGTAATCTTGGTCCCTTCATCGAGCTCGACGAATTTTTCATCGGTTGAAAGCTTGGTGACGCTTTTACCGCAGAAAAGATCAATACGGTTTTTTGCGTACCATTCATCTTTGCGTAAAAAAATCGAATCAAACGGCACCTTGCCCAAGAAAAAATTGGGTTTGGAGAGCATGATTCGAGAGTAGAAATTATATGGCTCGCCGCCAGCGATGGCTATTGTGCCTTCGGGGTCATTTTTTCTGATCGTTTCCGCCGCCGTAGTACCAGCCACACCCCCACCGACAATTAAATATTTGTATTGTTCTGTTTTGAGTCTTTTCATTTTTTTCAGTATAACATAAAATCCGTCAACCGAAGCTGACGGATTTTTAAATACTATTCTTGATCTGCCAAATATTTTTCGGCATCTATCGCCGCCATGCAACCCATACCGGCAGCAGTTACGGCTTGCCGGTACCTGTGATCATTCACATCACCGGCAGTGAAGACTCCGTCTATGCTAGTATGTGTATTGCTGCTGACCTGAATATACCCTACTTTATCAAGCTCTAAATGTCCCTGATAAATGGCGGTGTTCGGTTTATGTCCGATGGCCAGGAACAATCCTTCAACAGCAAAATCTCGCTCCCCTTCCGTATTTAAATTTTTTAACCGCACGCCCTCCACCTTATTTTCCCCTAATACGTCAGTAATCGTCGTGTTCGTAATGATTTCGATCTTTGGATTATCTTGCGCTCTCTTTAACATTATTTTCGAAGCTCGAAATTCATCCCGGCGATGCACAATAGTAACTTTCTTGGCAAACTTTGTAAGAAAGATCGCTTCTTCCATCGCTGAATCACCGCCCCCGACGACCGCAATTTCCTTGTCTTTGAAGAAAAAACCGTCACAAGTTGCGCAAGCCGAAACCCCCTTGCCACGAAGTCTTTGTTCGTTCGGAAGACCCAACCATTTAGCATCGGCACCGGAAGAAATAATTACCGACCTGCTTTCGTAATCGCCTTTTTCAGTAGTAAGCTTGAAAGGCTTTTTTTGGAAGTTTACCTGCTTTACTGTCTCGCTCAGCATCTGCGCGCCAAAGCGAGTTGCCTGCTTGATCATCTTCTCCATAAGCTCTGGTCCTTGGATCCCCTCCGGGAAGCCTGGGAAATTCTCTACTTCTGAGGTCTTCATAAGTTGTCCGCCCGGCTCAAAACCAGCTATTATCAAAGTTTTTAACTCGGCGCGAGAAGCGTACAAAGCTGCCGTAAGACCTGCCGGTCCAGAACCGATTACTATTACATCGTATGTCATAAAGTTGCTTTAATTTTCCGAAATGCCGTTAAAGGTACTAATAATGATATCCTATCCTCGCATTTTTTCCAAGAGTAACAGCTTCGGTAAATCTGACAACGCCCGAATTTCATGATTGTAGACAAAGCCTGGACGATCTTGCGGGTGTCCACCGACTAAAATACTCATATCCGCATAACCTTGAGGGAGGTGATGATCAAAATGCATAGCCACAGAAGCCAACAGACGACCGGTAAAACGTTCTTGGATAAAGTGCTGGGCCTTTTCCTCTGGTCCCATTTCTGCCTGGAAACGATCTATCCCCAACGCCTCGGCAATACTGGAAACAGTTGCCTTGTGGTCGCCGCTGAGTATGATCACGTTGAAACCTTGATCGCGAAGAGCTTGAAGTGTTTTTTCTACAAGCAACAATTCGTTGTCAAAAATAAATAACGCAACTGGCTGCCCCTCAACTGATAAATAGACTGTAGTGTCCCCGCCTGTTTCAAATTGCTCTGCCTTTTGAGTCAAAATTTTGTGATTTATAAATTTGCGCTCCATAAAACCCCGATTTCCGACTAGAACCTTTTTTCCATCAATATAAGCTTCGACGCCTGAACCGGGATAGAAAACCGATTTCTCTAAGGAACCCAAATTTAACCCTCTGATAGAAGCTTCGTCGCGAAAAGATATTGCCAGAGGGTTATCTACCTGTCTTTGGGCGGTTGCGGCTAGCAGCAAGGCTAACTCCTGACTCGCCGGAATAAAGGGGGCAACAAAAATCTCGCGCAACTTCGGGGTTGAGCTGGTCAATATTCCGGTTTTGCTTAGATATAAGTTCATTTTAAAGGCTCCAGAAAGTATAAATGATTCCAATTAGGAAGATAATAGCCATAATGCTTGCAAACACCGGCTTATAAGGCAAAACGAACTCAGGCACCCGATCACCTCGTTTACTGGCTGCAAGCCAAGTTCTTATCACTACCAGACCCTGCAAGCCACCGAACACCGCTCCAACAAAAAGTAAAATTGAGATGAAGTTGTCGACTCCCAGAAGAAAAATCAAAAGCGGCCCAGCTAAGGTAAAAATCAATGCTTTCTTTTTTCCGAGTCGCATATCAAACTGAAAGGTATCTTTTAGGGCGAGGGCCAAAGCCAGGAAAGCCGAGGTCATGGTGACTGCCGCTAAAATATTTCCGATTATATTCATGTGCCGCCCCATAACTTGACCAAGCCCAATCGTGGCAACTTCAGTAGTCGACTCCCCGGTGACTCCGATAACGATTATTGTGAACAAAATATAGATGACTATTGGTATCACTGTGCCCAAAAATATCGCGGGCATCAATTTTTTTTCTTTGTTTTGTAATGCTATACGCATTTCTGGTATAGCGCTTCCGGCAAAGAACGAAAATAGGATAACACCGTAAGCAGGTAGGATATAATTTGCGTCAAAGTGATGTAACTTACCTAGATGTACTTCCGGTGAACTAATGGTTATGATCAGTGTCACTGCCAGTGTCATGATCAAGGTCAGAAGCAACTCTGCCTCTTCAATAATTTTAAACTTTCTTGAGAGCACTACTGCTATCACAGCAAAAAACAACAAAGAATAAACCACGGGGTTTCCACCAAAAATCTCCGCAAGAACATCACCTTCCGCTACTAAATAAGCGAGTAGCGTGCCGTAGAGCTCGAGTATTACCAAAACCTCGACAAACCGTTTCCAGGTTAATCCCAGATACTTTTCTACATACCCGGTGATTTGATGTTTTCCCGAAGTCCGTAATGTTATTTCAGCAATTGCCAAATATTGAAAAAATATTACTCCCCCCAGCAAAACAATCATTGCCAGACCGAGTCCTAGTCCGATTTTTGAAACAACATAGGGAATTCCGAGATAGCCTGCGCCTACACTTGTTCCTACCATTAAGGCTACGGCTTCAATAAACGGAAGATTTTTCATTTTGTTTCCAAATACCTTTATTTTCTATAAGTTTAGCACAAAAAAACAGTGAATTAAACTCGAATTCACTGCTTTGGAGAAACTTAGTTGTTTCGATCTAGATACCAGTAGCTCAAGACTCGAACCATAGCCATAGCCGCTACTGCATAGACCAGCCAGAGATCTAGGTTCTGGTGAAAAACCTGCCAAATAACACCAACAATCAATATCGCCGAGCCTGCTAAGGCTGCCCAATAGTAAGACCGACCGCGATGCCAGAGCTCCCGCTCGTCAGAAGAGGCTCTTCGATATCCGTGCAAAATAATCCCCAAAGAAAGCGCGAGGATCAAAGCTTCAACAATCATCACAGGAGTCTTTGCCATCTGTAAACTTGCAGAAGAAGCCAAAACCGCGGTTGCAACTATTAAAATTATAATAGAAATCAAGCTTGCTTTCATAGTTTGATTATAAATGAAATATTTCTTCTAAAGGAACTTGAAAAAACTTAGCAATTTTTAACGCCAAAAAAACCGAAGGAACATAATTTCCCTTCTCGATGGCTATCACTGTCTGCCGGCTAACGCCTAAAGCCTCTGCAAGTTGCTCTTGAGTAATCTGCTTCTCCTGTCGCATGATTTTTAGATTGCTCTGAACCTTACCCATATTATCCAAAGGTAAATGTATAAGCCTTGAGCCCTGTATCGAGAATTTCGATCTCCAAAACATGATCGCCGGACTGTTCCTCTTCCACCAAGCGATATAGATCAGAATCGGTTATTGTTACCTCTCCGTATAACTTCCCGTCAACATAGGTTCTGATTCGTACAGGAGTATTAAATGACGACTCGGCCACCATGAAAACTTTCTCCGCATGATAATTCAAACGAATTTTGCCTTGACCTGAAACCAGGCTCGAATACTCGGGAGTAAACTCCCACTGACCTTCCAATGCAAAAGTATTATCCGATAAATTCTTTGGCAGAGTGTATTCAGCAACCCCGTCAGACGGGAGGCCGGCCGCAAAGTTTTGGTTACGTAAAGTTCCAAAATATATTTCTGGGGTTTTCACGTCGCCAGGTCGTTCTGACTCAACCTGAGAAAAACCCACGTTCTCCAGATCCAAAAGCTTTTGTATTGCCTCTTCGGTAACATCATAGTCGCCTTCGCCAAAATGATAGTAAACAACTTGACCGTTTTGATCCACGAGATACTTAGCCGGCCAGTAGCGATTACTCCACGCTCTCCAGGTGCGGTAGTTGTTGTCTTGAGCTACAGGATACTCTATTCCATGGCGTTTTAGCGCAGTCTGAACATTCCCCGCGTCCTTTTCGAACTCAAATTCCGGTGTGTGCACACCGACTATGACCAGACCCTTTTCAGAGTACTTGCGTTGCCACTCTGTAATGTAAGGAAGGGTTCGGATACAGTTGATGCAAGAGTAGGTCCAAAAATCTATTAACACTACCTTGCCACGAAGCTGCTCCATTGTTAGAGCTTCCGAGTTTAACCAATTCGAAATTCCAGCAAACTCCGGAGCCGGCCCCAAGGGCTCTAAGGTCAAATCGCCGGCTTCCTGTTTGCCCGATTCTGTGGTCAGACTGCTATCGCCGTCGGAAAAATATTGAAGATAAACTCCGCCCCCCGCAAGCAGTACAGTTAATACTCCGATGATAATGTATATTTTTTTCATAATTCCGGTAAAAATTTCTTTTCTAACCCCGAAAAATTGTAGAACTCGAGCAATTTTACTTGTAAGATTAAATCGTATTGGAAATACATAGCAATGGCCAAAGCAATGATAATCACACCAAAGACTTGCTGGATACGGACAGAATACTGGGCCAAAAACCTCACCTTACCAATAATACCCTGACCGCCGTAGGCAATCACTAACATCGGAATACCGGCACCTACAGAATAAGCAAGAAGTAAAATCGCTGAACGTACGAAATCAGACTGTGTAATAATCAACGTCAATATTGCTGCCAAGACAGGACCGGCACACGGTGTCCAGATAATTCCCAAAATCGAGCCTAGTACAAATCCACCAAAGTTTCCCTCTCCAGCCTTAACCCCCATCCGCTCTGCCCCGGTGAAGAGTGAGGAAAACCGACTGATGAATCGTTCGTATAAATTTGGCCAAACCAGAAACAGGCCAAATATCCCAAGCGCAACGACTGCGATATTCCTCAATACATTAGCGTTGAAGCCAAACTTCTGAACCAATGTAGACAAGAATAAACTTGCCAGAGAAAATACCAAGATAAATCCCAAAACTATAAAAAACGGACGGGTCTTACTGCGGTTCCCCACCGAAGCTCCAAGCAAAATCGGAAGCAGGGGCAAAATACAGGGTGCGGCTATTGTTAGAACTCCAGCAAGTAAGGCGATAAGGATCTGTAACATTTATTTGACGTTTTCTACTAATTCTTCAATGCCACCGCCGGCCCACTTGGTTATAACGTTGCCCTGGGCATCGACTTGAACAAAAGTGTGCTGATAAGTAATGCCATATCTTTGCTTGAGCTCCTGCTCCTTATCGTAGTTAACTTTTAATATGACTACATTAGCCGGGATTTGGCTGGAATGTTTTTCAAAATCTTCATTGGCCGCTCGGCAAAAAGGACACCACGCCGCCCAAAAGAACAGAACCGGCTTTTTTCCATCCGTCTGAGCCGCGACCAACGCCTCTGACGAATAATCTATATACTGACCGGCTGACATATGCTCTTGCATTTCTTCATCGACTCCCACTACTTCATCCAATACCTCGTCCATTACTTCGTCACCCATCATTGACTCACCGGCCTCATCTCCCTCATCTCCCATCATCTCATCCATAACGTCACCCATTGAATCACGGCCTCCCAAGAGCTCGTTGTTACTGGCTTGCTGCCTATAAAACAGAATTGCTACCAAAGCGAGCAAGGCTACGATAACAACCCAAATATAATTTTTCATATTTTGTATCTTGTTGGTGAATTCTTAGTCTATTTAGAAGATAAAGGGTATTGGACTTGATGTCAAGCCAGCTTTACATGATGACTTGAAATATTCCGATAAATAGGCTATATTATCATTCGTTACGCACAAGCGTATCAAACGAGCCGCCATCGTCTAGTCTGGTCTAGGACGCCAGGTTTTCATCCTGGTAACCCGGGTTCAAATCCCGGTGGCGGTAGAAAAAGTAATCACAATAAAATGTGGTTATTTTTTATTACACGGATTTGAACCCGAGGGAAAGGGGTCGGGGAAACGGGAGTTTCCCCGTGGTGGAAATAATAAAACCGCAAGGTTGTATAGCGGAAGACTTTAGTCTGAGCAGGGGGCAAATCCCGGTGGCGGTAGAAAAAATGACTACTTTTGAAGTAGTCATTTTTTGAAAAGTCTAAAGCCAGTCTTTTTTTGAAAAGTAACTATATAAGAGGAATACTGAGAACAGCATTATCGCCAATACCACAAAGAAACCTCCTGAACTGTGAGCAAAAGGCAGCCAAGACAAATTCATACCATAGATACCCGCGATGAGCGAAGGAACGAGAATGATCGCCGCCCAAGAAGTCAGTTGCTTCATGATAATGTTCAGGCTATTGGAAACATTGGAATGGTAAATTTCTAACGACGAAGATAGAATCTCTCGATATATAGAGGTTAAGTCTTCCAGCTGCTCAATGTCCTCATATAAGGTGCGGAATTTGGGTTCAAATTTTTCGTTTAGAAAAGTCCCGTGACTCTTCTCAATTGCCGAGACAACTTCTTGATTGGCAAAAAGCGCTCTTACCACGTAGACCAAGGTTTTTCTAAGTTGAAAAATTCTCAAAGTAATCTCTTGACCAACCTTTTCTCTGATTACAGCGGACTCAATCGCCTCAACCTCTTGATTGATATGGTCGAGGACTTTACGATAACTGTCGATAGTTTCATCTAGCAGAGAATAAAGTAGCTGGGTTGGCCCCTCAGAAAAAACTCTTTCAAGTTGACTTGTAGAGTTTTCCATTAAGCTCTCAATCGCGGGAAACGGTCCTTTTGTGATGATGAAGATATTTTTTAAAGCTTCAGAAACTAAAAACAAATTCGGTTTCGTCACGATGTTTTTGCCGTTCAAGGAGGGTGAATGAAAACTGATCGCTGTATAGCGATCCATGTCTCGCAGCATTGGGCGGGAGCGTACTGACAAAAAAGACTTCAAGTCATCAGCGGGAAGACCTGTGATTTCAGATAACTGAACCCATTCGGAGGTTTTAGGGTTAACCACGCTTACCCAAGCGGTTTTCTTGGACTGTAGATCTGATTTTCTACCGTTTACTATTCGATTTTGATTAAATATTTTTATTTCTATCATGGAACGCTTTTACAATCCCTATCTTATCATAAAGCCTGAAAATGGTCTATAATATAGCAGCTTATGCAATACGACTATCACGTTCCCAAACCCGATCTGAAAACCATTCCTTTTATGCTTTGGTTCACCTTGAAGAGTATATTGAGGTTTTTTTTGCCGGCAAAAAAATCTAAACTTGCCGATTTTACAGCTGAAACGGGACAGGTAGCAGTCTGGCATATCGGCCATGCGACGAGCCTTATCCATCTTGCCGGTGTTAGCATCCTTACCGATCCCGTATTCAGTCGCAGTCTGCCTTTTCCGGCACGGGTCAAAACCGCAGGGGCAAATATTGCAAACCTGCCGAAACTCGACGCGATCCTTTTATCTCATGCCCACATGGATCATTGGAACCTCCCGTCGCTTAGAAAACTAACCGGACTTTGCAAAACAGTAATCATTCCAAGAAATTGTCGCGGCCTGCTGCCCGACGGCTTCACAAATATTATTGAACTTGATTGGGGCCAGACTGCGGATGTTTCGGGGCTTTCGATCAAATGCTACAAGCCGCGCCATTGGGGCGATCGCTACCCTTGGCAAGCAAATCTTAACAGAGGGTTTAATAGTTATCTGATAAAGAAAGACGGTCGCTCAGTATTTTTCTGCGGCGACTCGGCTTATGACCATTTCTTTGCAGCTGTGGGGAAAGATTGCCCGCCAGATATAGCCCTCCTCCCTATCTCCGCCTATAGCCCTCCTCAATTCAGAAGTGTCCACATGAATCCCGTTGACGCGATCCAGGCTTTTGAAGATTTAAAAGCCAAATTTCTTATACCAATTCATTGGGGAAACTTCAATATTTCGCTAGAGCCTATAGATGAGCCTCCGAGGCTGCTTTCCGCAGAAGCCAAGAAAAAAAACTTGATCGACCGCGTCAAGATTTTGGATAATGGAGAATTTTTTAAAGTTGTATGAAAATCCTGGCTATTGAAACATCTTGTGACGAGACTGCTGCCGCAGTAATTGACACACCCGACAAATCAAAGACCTGCAAAGTCCTTTCTTCCACCATATATTCACAGATCAAGGAGCACAAAGCGACCGGTGGGGTAGTTCCGGAAGTGGCTGCGCGACTTCATGAGGCTAAAATTATTGAAGTGATAAAGCAGTCGCTCAAGAAATCTAAATCTTCATTAAGCGAGATAGATAATATTGCGGTAACTGTCGGTCCAGGACTTATTACTTCTCTTTTGGTCGGTTATGACACCGCAAGGACAATTGCCGAGGTGAACAATATTCCCCTCTATGGGATCAATCACATAGAGTCACATCTATACTCTCCCTTCCTGCAAAAAAAAGGAGACGGTTTTATTTTCGACCAAAAACAGTACCCCAGACACAGCTTCTTCCCCGCTCTTTCCTTGGTCGTCTCGGGAGGGCATACAGAGCTTTACCTGGTTGAAGATTTCTTGCATGCGAAAAAACTCGGGCAAACACTCGATGACGCTGCCGGTGAAGCGTTCGATAAAATTGCAAAAATGTTGGGACTTCCCTATCCCGGCGGGCCGGCCTTGTCAGCGCTGGCGAAAAAAGGCGATCCGAAAAAAATAGAATTCCCTCGTCCAATGCTGAACTCTCAAAATCTCAACTTTTCTTTTTCTGGACTGAAAACTTCCGTGCTGTACTATTTACAAAATCACAAAAAAGCAAAGAATACCGATGTTGCTGCATCGGCGGAAGCTGCAATCACGGATGTCCTGACAGCCAAACTAAAAACAGCGGCAAAAAGATACCAGGCCAAAACAATTTTGCTTAGTGGCGGCGTGGCGGCTAACTTGGTCTTGCGAGAAAAAATTTCCAAATTAGCTACGTCGCAAAAGCTGCAACTTCTTATTGCTGACCATGAGCTATGCACTGATAATGCAACCATGATCGGTTTTCTAGCTTTTCTGCAATTGCTCAAAAAACGCAAACCGTCTAAAATTGAACCAAGTCCGTCTTTGGAATTAAATTAGTCTCATGAAAAAAACTTTTCTCGTACAAATTGGCCTTGCTTTTACCTTGTTCTACGTCGGAATATACTCTCTTGTCAGCCCCGATCTCTGGATCAGCTTTGTTCCAAAGTTCGTCGAGAATTTTGGCGTAAGTCGCGAGTTGTTCCTGGCTTTTCATTCCATTGGCGAAATCATTCTGGCAATCTGGCTACTCACCGGTTGGAAGCTTCGTATTAGCGGCTCCTTGACGGCTCTACTGATGGCTTCGATAGTCATCGTCAGTGGCTGGGACAGTTTTATGATAACTTTTCGTGATGTGGGACTGTTCTTCGCCGCGTTATTCTTGGCTATGCCAGAAAAGGAAAACTCTGGCCAGCCTTTACAAAACTCCTAAAACCTAATAAACTACTGCTGCAAGTAGCCTTGCGTCACAAGGCGTAAACAGTCGGAAGAACGCATCGATCAAAAGCATCGGGGCTAGTAGAACCGACCGGAGGCCGCCCGTTAAAGCGGCAAAAGCAAGTCAACACCAATCACGGTGGTACCGTCCTAGTCTCTAGGGCCCGTGAAGGCTGGTGTTTTTTTATTCAAAAAAATCTATGGCCAAGTTAGACAATTTCAAAAAACCATATAACGCAGGCGAAGCCGAGGGTAAGATCTACAAAAAATGGATGGGCTCGGGATATTTTACTCCGGAGAACTTGCCTAATGCCTCCTCGCGCAATCCGTACACTATAGTCCTACCGCCTCCTAACGTTACCGGGACACTTCACATCGGCCACGCGCTTATGCTGGTGATCCAGGACATCCTCATCCGGTTTAATCGTATGAATGGTAAAAAAACACTCTGGCTGCCCGGTACAGACCATGCCGCTATCGCTACGCAAGCAAAAGTAGAAAAAGAACTATACAAAAAAGAAAAAAAGACTCGACACGATCTAGGTCGGGAACAGTTTTTGAAACTAGTAGAAAAGTTTGCCCAGGAAAGCCACGACACGATCGTCGAACAGATCAAACGCATGGGCGCGTCCATTGACTGGACCAGGGAGGCTTATACGCTCGACGAAAAGCGCAGCTTGGCCGTCAAAACAGCGTTCAAAAAAATGTCCGACGGCGGTTTGATTTATCGCGGGGCAAGAATCGTTAACTGGGACCCGAAACTGCAAACCACTGTATCAGATGATGAAATCGAATGGGTGGAGCAAAAGACACCTTTTTACTATTTCAAATACGGGCCGTTTACAATTGGAACCGCTAGGCCAGAGACTAAATTTGGAGACAAATATGTCGTTATGCACCCTGACGACAAACGCTATAGCCAGTATAAAAATGGAGAAAAGATTGAAGTAGAATGGATCAACGGTAAAATTACGGCTACGATCATAAAAGATGAAGCTGTTGATCCTGAATTTGGTTCTGGTGTAATGACTATCACCCCTTGGCATGACAAGGCAGACTTTGATATAGCGGAAAGACACGGACTCGACAAAGAGCAAGTGATAGACGAAAGAGGGTTGTTACTGCCCATTGCTGGAGAGTTTGCCGGCGAACACATCAAAAAGGCTCGGCCTAAAATAGTAGAAAAACTTGCGCAGAAGGGTATGCTCGTTAAAACTGACGAGAATTATACCAACCGAGTTGCGACTAATTCACGAGGTGGCGGAGTCATCGAGCCGCAAATCAAACGGCAGTGGTTTATCGACGTGAACAAGCAATTTGAAATGCCTCACTCCAAACTTTCAGGCATAAAAACCGGAGACAAGGTCTCTTTGAAAAAATTAATGCGTCATGTAGTCGAAACAGGTCAGGTCAAAATCGTACCAGAGCGTTTTGAGAAAATCTATTTCCACTGGATCGACAATCTACGTGACTGGAACATCAGTAGGCAAATCTGGTATGGCCACAGGATACCAGTATGGGTGCCCAAAAATTCCAAGACAGGAGACTTCGAATACAGGGTTTCTGTTGAGGAAATAAATGACCCTAACTGGACCCAAGATCCTGATACGTTGGATACCTGGTTTTCCTCAGGAATCTGGACTTTTTCGACGCTGGGCTGGCCCGAGCAAACAGAAGATCTTAAAACCTATCACCCTACTGACGTGCTGGAAACAGGTCATGACATCCTCTTTTTCTGGGTTGCCAGAATGATTCTTATGACCACTTATTTGCTAGGCGATGTGCCCTTCCGCACGGTTTATATGCACGGTCTCGTACGAGACAAAGACAAAAAGAAAATGAGCAAATCCAAAGGCAATGTGGTGGATCCACTCGGAGTAATTGACCTTTACGGAACTGATGCTTTGCGTATGGCACTTGTTTTCTCAACCGCGGCGGGCAATGACATTCCTCTAGATGAGGCAAAAATTTCCGGAATGAAAAAATTTGCCAACAAGCTCTGGAATATCGCCCGCTTTGTTCTGGAAAACTGCGACCACTCTGTCATCCCCGATTTGATCAGGGGTCCAGACCTGGATTCCCGCCTTCGTGGGAATGACACAACTGTGGCTGATAAGGACATTCTATTCAAACTAGAAGAGGTGAAAAAGAATGTCACCAAAAACTTAGAATCTTTCCACCTGCACGAAGCAGCGCAGGAGATTTACCAATTTACTTGGCACGAGTTTGCCGACAAGTATATTGAGACAAGTAAAAAACAATTACAAGATGAGAAATTGAAGGAAAATACTTCTGCTATCTTGTTATATTGTTTACATGTTATTTTGAAACTCCTTCACCCATTCATGCCTTTCATTACAGAAGAGATATGGGAGTCTATGGAGCAAAAAGACCTACTTATGATTACCAGCTGGCCAAAATAAGCAACAAAAAATCCCCGGACAGCCCGGGGATTTTTATATCTGTATTTTAAGCGTCTACAACTTCTTTTTCTTTCTCTTTCGGCTTCTCTTCAGTCTCGACAGGAGCCTCGCCTCTTTCTCTGTCGTAGGCTCCGAAACCCGTACCGGCTGGGATAAGGCGGCCGATGATCACGTTTTCTTTGAGGCCTTTGAGCTCATCAATCTTACCGGAGACCGCCGCCTCTATCAGAACCTTCGTGGTTTCCTGGAATGAAGCTGCAGCGAGGAAGCTTTCGGTAGACAGCGAAGCTTTGGTAATACCTAGCAAGACCTGTTCGTATTCTGCCGGCTTTTTTTCTGCCTCGATCATCCGAGTGTTTTCATTTATCAGCTTATTACGATCCTGAACTTCTCCGATAATAGCACTGGTATCACCAGAATCAGACACCCTGACTTTGGAGAACATCTGTTTTACAATTATCTCCAAATGCTTGTCGTGGATACTCTGACCTTGAGAGTTATAAATCGCCTGAACCTGGTCGATAATATATTCCTGAGCTTCTTCCATGCCGCGAAGTGCTAGCATTTGCTGCAAATCACGGTTTCCTTCAGTTAGAGGCTGACCCTTCTCAACCAAATCCCCGTCTTTCACAACCAGACCGAAACCAGAAGGGATAGCATACTCTTTTTCATTGTCAGACTCTCTTTGAACCACTAGCATTCTCCCTTTTTCACTATCGCGGAAGCGGACAATACCGGTACTCTTGGCTTTCACGGACTTGCCGTCACTGCCGACGAATAGCTCGCTGTCTTTCTCTACCTTCTCACCATCTTTGAGCTGTAGATTTGTCCCGCCGAGTAAATACTCATCATGCAATTCCGGCTCGGTTTGAATTTTTATAACCAAATTTTTGTTCGACTCGTGATTAATCGATACTTGTCCAGCAATCTCTGATACTACTGCTTGCCCTTTCGGGGGGCGAGCCTCAAATAATTCTTCCACGCGGGGCAAACCCTGGGTAATATCGGCGCCGGCAACTCCTCCGGTGTGGAAAGTTCTCATGGTCAGCTGGGTACCCGGTTCACCAATGGCTTGAGCGGCGATAATACCTACCGCTGTTCCCTGCTTGACTATCTTGTTGAAGCCAAGATCGATACCGTAACATTTCACACAAATCCCTCTCTCTAAGCAACATTTAAGTACTGAACGAATGTGAATTTTTGGTGCACCGCTTTCATCGATTTTCTTTGCAAGAACGTCATCAATAAGCTCATCTTTCTTTGCCACGACTGTCTTTCCGTCTGCTCCCACAACATTCTCAAGGAGATAGCGACCAAATATCGCATCAGACAAGCCTCGGCTAGAACGAGCCACACGCTCACGATCAATAACTCGACCGATTTTTACACCACAGTCTTCAGTGTTGATGACACTATCTTGAGCCACATCAATCAGACGACGAGTCAAATAACCAGCGTCTGCTGTACGTAATGCGGTATCTGTCATACCTTTTCGGGAACCGTGTGTTGAAATAAAGTATTCCAAAACGTTCAGTCCTTCTTTGAAGCTGTCACGAGCAGGCAGCTCGATAACTTCTCCAGCAGGGTTAACCACGAGACCTTTCATGCCGCTCATCTGAGCTACCTGTGACACAGAGCCTCGGGCGCCGGATACAACCATCATAGATACAACGTCATGAGGATCGAGGTTTTTAGTCACTTCGGCAGAGACCTTGTCGCGAACCTCGGCCCAGATTTCAATTACCCGATTATAACGCTCGTTACTGGTCAATAAACCTTCTTGGAATTCTTGATAGGTATTGTTAACCTCAGCTTCTGCATCGCGTACGAGCTCTGGTTTTTTATCTGGTACTCGCAGGTCGTCCATACCCCAAGAGAGTCCTGACTTGGTTGCGTATGTAAACCCTAGGTTTTTGATCCGATCGAGTAAGTCTGCGTTCTGTTCGATACCGTACTTACGGTAATGCTCGTGAATAACACTTTTGAGCAATTTTTTGTCAAAAGCTTTGTTGATAAAACCAAAGTCTTCTGGGAATAATTGGTTGATAAAGATTCTGCCGACACAAGTTTCAATCATTTCCCCTTTGTGGCGAACTTTTATATTGGCCCGAAGGTTGATCACATCTGATTTGTACGCAAGAATCGCTTCATCAAAGTCGCCAAAGACCTTCCCTTCACCCGGGAGTCCTGGTTTGATATGGGTCATGTAGTAACAACCCAAAACCATATCCTGAGTTGGTCCCATGATCGGCTCTCCGGACGCAGGCTTCAGTAAGTTTACAGCCGACAACATTATAGTCTTAGCTTCTTCTTGCGCGGCCTGAGTCAGTGGAACATGAACAGCCATCTGGTCGCCGTCGAAGTCAGCGTTGAAAGCGGCGCAGACTAGTGGATGGACCTGAATTGCCTTACCTTCAATCAAGACCGGCTGGAAAGCCTGGAAACCAAGGCGGTGCAGGGTAGGTGCTCGGTTTAATAACACATATCGAGTGCGAGTGATTTCTTCCAAAATATCATAAACTTCATCACGTCCTTGCTCGATTAAACGGTTTGCGCTACGTACGTTATGCGCTAACTCGCGAGCGATAAGCTTGGAGATAACAAAAGGCTTGAAAAGCTCTAAAGCCATCTTCTTCGGCAAACCACACTGGTGTAATTTCAAGCTCGGACCGACTACGATAACGCTGCGGCCGGAGTAGTCTACGCGTTTTCCTAACAAGTTCTGTCGGAAGCGCCCTTGTTTACCGCGCAACATATCAGCTAAGCTGCGAAGTTTTCTGCGTTGTCCGGTCGAAGCAGTTACTTCTTTGCCATGACGGATAGAGTTGTCGAATAACGCATCAACCGCTTCTTGTAACATACGTTTTTCATTTCTGACGATAACCTCAGGAGCGCCTATTTCAAGGAGTTTTTTCAAACGATTATTACGGTTGATAACACGACGATAAAGATCGTTAAGATCCGAGGCGGCAAAGCGACCACCATCGAGCTGTACCATAGGACGCAAATCTGGAGGGATGACAGGTAGCATCGTGAGGAACATCCATTCCGGTCGGAGACTGTTAGTAACCATGCTTTGTACTACTTTGATACGCTTTAAAATTTTTCTACGCGCACCGCCTTCCGCATCAACTAAATCTGTCTGCAATTCATTGAGCAACTCTTCCAGGTTAATCTCTTTGACAAGGTTATAAACCGCCTCTGCTCCTATACTAGCCTGAAACACCGGCCCATATTTGAGAGAGAGGTCGCGGTACTGTAACTCGGAAATAATTTGATTTTTTTTGATTGAGCGAAGTTCGCTACGGGCCAAATCACGAATCTTTTCTAGCCTACCGATTTCTTCTTCTTGGTTGTCTCGAAGCCTGTTGACTTCGGTCTCTACCTCAGAAGCAAGAACATCGGCATCCTTACCCTTGTTGGCTGGTGCTGACTTGGCGCTCTTGGCTCCTTGAATCAATTTTTCAAATCGATCTTGAATTTCTTTCTGTTTGGACTTAAACTCTTTTTCAATTTGTTCAATAGTCGAAGCACGCGATTCCTCGTCGACGTGGGTAATAATATATGAGGCAAAATAAATAATTTTCTCAAGCTCCTGCGGGGACAAATCCAGTACCAGACCGATTCTGGAAGGCACGCCACGAACAAACCAAATATGAGATACTGGGGACGCAAGTTGAATATGACCCATCCGGTCACGACGAACGATTGATCGAGTTACCTCGACTCCGCACTTATCGCAAATGATACCTTTGTATCGAATTCGTTTGTATTTACCGCAGTAGCATTCCCAATCTTTTACTGGTCCGAATATCTTCTCGTCAAAAAGTCCATCTTTTTCCGGGCGTTGAGTGCGGTAGTTGATCGTTTCCGGTTTGGTCACCTCACCGTGAGACCACGATAAAATCGTCTCCGGAGAAGCGAGCCGGATTTTTACTGCGCTAAAATCTGAAGGATGAGTAGGCATAATGGTCTAGTGCTAATTATTTATCACTTTTTACGTTTTCTTTTTTGGTTTTCTTGTCTGCCTGACTCTCTTCAGCTTCTCCGTCGAGCGACTGTGGGGTGACGAGCTGTTTGACCTCTACTGGCCTATCTTCCTCTTCTTCTACAATTGTTCCTCCGACCAGGTCGACTTCCAGGCCGAGAGATTGCAATTCTTTTACCAATACTCGGAAAGATTCCGGAATATTAGGTTTTTTGATCGGCTCTCCCTTAACTATAGATTCATATGTCTTACTACGACCGACAACGTCGTCGGATTTTATTGTAAGCATTTCTTGCAGGGTGTGAGCGGCGCCATAACCCTCAAGTGCCCAAACTTCCATTTCTCCAAAACGCTGTCCTCCGAATTGAGCTTTTCCTCCTAAGGGCTGCTGAGTGATCAGTGAGTACGGACCTGTGGATCGGGCGTGCATCTTGTCATCAACCAAATGGTGCAGCTTCATCATATAGATGTAGCCGACAGTAACCGGCTCTTGAAACGCTTCGCCGGTTTTTCCGTCAAAAAGGCGAAGTTTGCCCGAAGTCGGATAACCGGCTTTCTCGAGCTCCTGCTTGATCTCTGACTCATGCGCCCCATCTAGCGCTGGAGAAGCAACTTTGTAACCAAGCTTCTTTGCAGCTAACCCTAAGTGGGTTTCAAGAACCTGTCCCAAGTTCATACGAGAAACAATACCCAGTGGGTTCAAAACAATATCGATCATTTGACCATCTTCGGTGAACGGCATGTCTTCCACTGGAATAACTCGGGAGATAACACCTTTGTTGCCGTGCCTGCCGGCCATTTTGTCACCGACAGATACCTTTCTCAACACTGCGACTGAAACCTGAATGGAGCGGACCACACCGGTCGGCAGTTTATCTCCACGATCCCGAGAGAATTCTTGGATCGCAACAACTTTACCGTATTCTCCGTGAGGCAGAGTCAAAGAAGTGTCTTTGACGTCACGAGATTTCTCTCCGAAAATAACACGCAATAATTTTTCCTCTGCTGTAAGATCGGTTTCTCCTTTCGGTGTAATTTTACCGACGAGAATATCACCAGCCCGTACTTGGGCACCGATTCGAACAACTCCATTTTCATCCAGGTCTTTCAATTTGTCTTCTCCGATATTCGGAATGTCTCGAGTTACCACTTCAGGACCGAGCTTGGTATCTCGGACATCAACACGAAAGTCTTCAATATGGATTGATGTAAATCTATCGTCTTCAACGAGCCTGGAAGAAAGCAAGATAGCGTCTTCGTAGTTACCTCCCTCAAGAGACATAAACGCAACCAAAAGGTTCTGCCCTAAGGCCAATTCACCTTTTTCGGTTGCTGCGCCATCAGCAAGGGCTTGACCGCGCAGTACACGGTCACCCTTCTTCACTAAAGTTCGCTGGTTAATACAGGTAGAGGTATTGGAACGGACGAATTTCTTCAAAAGGTACTCACGTTTTTTACCCTTGTCTTCGAGAACAGTAATCTTGTTGCCAGAAACTGAGCTTACTACACCACTTTCTTCAGCAATGATTACTTGCCCAGAATCAAACGCAGCTTTTTCTTCGACACCGGTTCCAACAATCGGAGATTGTGGGTTGATGCATGATACTGCTTGTCTTTGCATGTTGCTACCCATCAAGGCGCGGTTCGCATCGTCATGTTCCAAGAACGGAATGAGTGAGGTAGTTATACTGATAATCTGGTTTGTCGCAACATCGAGGTAATCAATATCATCGGTCTTGGCCATAGCAGGTACGCTACGCACACGAACAGAAGCCTGTTCATTTATGAAATAACCGTTTTCATCAACCTTGATATTAGCCGGAGCGATGATAACCTGCTCTTCTTCGTAAGCATCAAGCTGAACAATTTCCTTTGTAACGAAAGGTTTGATGCGAATTTTATCTTTTTTAACTTTTGATGAAATTTGTTTGGCCTGTTCAGATGTAATTGTCTGCCCTTTGGCCACAATGACCTTTCCGTTTTCCGGGTCGAGAATACCCTCGAAAGCTATCTTGTCTTTCAAGTTTTTACCATCATTGGCGACAAACTTCTCTACTTTTATATAAGGGGTTTCTAAAAAGCCATATTTGTTGAGTCGGGAATAGCTTGCCAAGTGAGCGACCAAACCGATATTCGGTCCTTCCGGTGTAGTAATAGGGCAAAGCCGACCGTAGTGACTACGGTGGACGTCGCGGACTTCAAACCCAGCGCGTTCACGTGACAATCCGCCGGGACCCATAGCAGAGAGCCTGCGTTTGTGTTCCAGTTCTGCCAAAGGATTGGTCTGATCCATGAATTGAGAAAGCTGGGAAGAAGAGAAAAACTCCTGAATGACGGCGACAATCGGACGGACGTGAATGAGTTGAGCTGGTGCAACAGTTTCCAGATCAGCGATGCTCATGCGGTCACGAGCGATTCTGACCATACGGGCAAGACCGATGCGGTATTTGCTCTGAATCAACTCTCCCACTGCGCGGATTCTACGATTGGACAAATGATCAATATCATCAGCTGTTCCCTGTCCATTGTTCAAGCGAATGATCTCCTTGATCGCCTCGGCTAAATCATGTTTGTCCAAAATCTTTTCATCGCGCCCTTTGATGTTTAGTCGTTGATTGAATTTGAATCGACCGACTTCGGAAAGATCATATCTTTGCAAGTTGAAAAACATTGCGGTGATAAGCGAGCGAGCGTTATCTGCAGTTGCCAGGTCACCCGGACGAATACGTCGATAGACTTCAATAAAACCTTCGTCACCGTTCTTTGCCGAATCCTTATCGAGAGTATTCTGAATATAGCGAACGTCAGGATTGGTATCGACGTCGCGGAAGGCTTCCAAAATTTCTTCATCGGTTTCCATACCAAATACACGAAGCAGTGAAGTAACCGGCACACGACGCTTGCGGTCGATCTTCACACCAATAACTCCATTAGCATCGGTATCGAGTTCGAGCCAGGCTCCTCGGTTTGGGATAATTTTTGCCCCAAATGTAGTGCGGCCACGGCTCGTGTCAGAGCTGAAGAACGCCCCTGGAGATTTTATCAGCTGAGAAACTACTACTCTCTCAACACCGTTGATGATGAAAGTTCCTCGATTGGTCATCAAAGGGAAGTCTCCCAAGTACACGTCCTGTGCCTTAGTCTTCCCGGTAACCTTGTTCACGAGTTTTACGCTGACATAGAGAGGCGCTTCATAAGTTGTATTCCTCTCTCTTGCGGTCAACTCGTCATATTTCGGCTGATCGAGATAATATTCTCCGAAAACCAAATCCAGAGTTTTGCCGGTGAAATCCTGGATGGTGCCGAGCTCCTCGAAAAGTTCTTTCAAACCTGTTTCAAAAAACCAGCGATAGGATTGGGTTTGAATTTCGATTAAATTGCCCAGCGGAAGTTTTTCTTTTGTTTTAGAAAAATGTTTTCTCTTGTCCCGCGCGCTTCTTTGAATCGTAAGATTCCTGGAAGCTGACGGGATCAAATCTTGCAAACTGACTTTTGACTTATTTGACATAAAAAACCCCACCCTTAATGAATACACAAAAAGGGCCAAATAATTGGCTCAAACCTAAGTTAAATTATTCATATACTTATTGTATGCTATAAAAAAAACTTGTCAAGCCAAAGTTTTAAATAAATATTCCGCTTATTTTAGCGATTTTCTGGTTGTAATATTGGGTTTCCTCCCATATTTTGGGAGAACCATTTTTTTTGAAAATTTTAGACGCTGTAGATCCTTCAAATTACTTGGAACATCCTCCTCTACCAACCCGCGAAGCGGTACTCCGAGAGTGTAGGCTAAGGCGTTTGCCACTGCAACACCGGTTCTGACCCTGCTAAACCCTCCACCTGGTCCTATAACCACTGCAATGGCTCTGCAGTCCCCTAGATTAGCCTTATTTTTGTTGAAAATTAACTGAATTCCAGGCAGAAGTGTCTGAGAAAGATGCTTTTCTCCCTTAATTTTCATGCGGTCTTCTATTTTTTTGCCCACTAGACCGATTTCTGGGGTTGTAGACGCGGTATTTATGAATAAAATCATGACTTTTTGGCTAATTTTAGCAATTCTTGACGAACCGCCTCCCTCTCATCCCATGGGTGCTTTTTTCCGTTTTTACCCACAATTGCCTGTTCTGCCCCCTTTCCAGTAAGCAGCACCAGATCACCTGGCCGAGCAAGCCAGAGAGCTTTCCTGACAGCTTCCTGCCGGGAATCAATTTCAAGCAAACTCTCACCCCGGACCTTGCCGGCACTCTCTGCTCCATCTGCTACCGCGCGAATAATTGCTTGTGGATCTTCATCGTACGGATCTTCATTGGTAACTATGACCATGTCGGCATTTTCTCCAGCCATTTTCCCCAACACCGCCCGACGAGACTTGTCTCTTCCTCCGCCAGCGCTCCCGAGTAGATGAATCAAGCGCTTTTTGGGAAAAATTTTCAGTAATTCATACAAAGCTTTAAGAGAGTTTGGCTCTGGAGCATAGTCAACGATCACTTCGAAATCCTGACCTAAGTCAATTCGTTCCAAACGGCCAGGCACACCCGGCACCCTGGCCACGGCGCGAGCACATTCTTCCACACCCATCCCCTGACTGACCGCGGTCACCACTCCAGCTAAAATATTTTCTACATTGTACTCGCCAAGAAGCGCTTTGTTTTTGAACTGTACGCCCGAAACGGTAAAACTGGTAACCTTTGATGACAAGCTTAGATTGTCTGCGTGCAAATTAATAACCCGGTCAATGCCTGGCTGAGAATTCTTCACCGAGAAAGAATATTTTTTATCGACTTTGAAATCAGCAAATTCCCTCGCCAGCTTATCGTCACCGTTAACCACGATAATTTTTTCTACCTTTTTCCCTGCCAATTTTTTGTGAGGTAGTTTTTGTAAATGTTTGAATAGTTTGAGTTTGGCTTGCATATAATTTTCAAAACTCCCGTGTCTTTCGATGTGTTCCGGGGCTAGATTGGTAAAAACTGCAACATCATAATGAATATGGCTATGACGAAACTGTAAAATGCCTTCAGAGGTAGTCTCGACCACAGCATAATTGCAATCGTTTTTAACCATCTTTCGCATGAGGTGCTGCAAGAAAAATCGGCCCGGCATAGTCATTTTCAGGTTATTGAGCCGGCTCTGCTTCCCGTCGTAAAAATTTACTGTCGTACTGACCCCGACTCTATGACCTCCTGCTCGCAAAATATCGGCGATAATATTGACGACTGTTGATTTACCGTTCGTCCCCGTGACCCCGATGACAACTAGCTTTTCGGAAGGGTGGCCATAGAAACTGCTAGCAAACCAAGACAGGCTCCAGTGATACCACGAGAGAAGAAAAGACGGGATGAATTTTTTTAGCAACTCTTTCATCGGCGCAGTCTCCTATTAATCGTTCGGACTAGATTGTAAATCCGGTACCAACCAGGGGAGAAAACATAATCATGCGCGCCAACATATGAGACAGTCTGCCCGCCGAAACCTTTTTTGAATCTAGTTATCCCCTGCCAAGCGTGACCTGTTGCAGCGCCTTCAGGTGCAATCCCCCCAAAATCATAACTCTCGCACTTCCTTAACTTTGCAAGTTTTATTGCTTCCCATTGCAGCGCGTAGGGCGCCATCATAGAGCGGAAGCGGTCGGAAGACGCGCCGTGCAGATAAAGTGCCTGCTTGCCAAAATAACCGAAAATACCCATGGCTAGAGGCCGAGATTTGTATTCTGCGGTAATCAGATGAACCTGTCCGTACTTGCCCAAAATTTCTAGCTGATATTGATAGTAAGCGTGGGGATGAGCGGAAAAACCGTCTCGTGTCGTGGTCTGGTCAACGAGTTGCCAAAAGTTTTTGATATCACGTAAATCATAAGTATTGCGCGTGAGGACTCCTTTGCGCTCAGCCAGGCGAATATTGTAACGGGTCTTTGGTTTCATTCGATGAAGTATATCTGCCTCCGACTGAGTTAAGTCTAAAATGACCGTATCCTTAGGCTGAATTTCCCAATCAATTTTCTGTAGACCCAGTGCTTGAATTTTTTCTGCTTCTAAGGCTTCCAGCTCGGGGTCGGTACGGAAAAAAATCGTCTCCTCCGCCGGAGCAATGTCACCAAGCTTGTCCAGGAATAACTTCCAGAGCGTTGTAGTGTCCGAGCCTTTGGCAAAGACCGGACCGCGGGGAGCATAAAGATAACTTTTCCCTCGGGGTAGCGGCAGTTTGATCACTGTTGCCGCACCTCTAACCTTGCCCAAATTGGTTGTGAGGATGAAACGCCATACCTTGCGGCCTAACTTTTTCTGAAACTCGCCCCATGCCCAAGACTGCAGCAGGGATGCCTTTTGCTGTAATAGAAATTCCTCAAATTTTTGCTGATCAACTGTTTCTAAAACTTGCATTATTTTTTTCCTAAGATCCGCAAGGCTTCTCGGATAACCGAACCACTGTCCTGATGTTCTCCGGTAATTTGTTTGAGCGCGCTCCGAGCCTCCTGCTGACTATAACCCAAAGCTACTAAAGCCTCGAGACTGTCAGAGAAGTTTCGCGAAGAACCGCCGTCACCCGCTTCCCCTATACGCTCCTTGAGCTCGAGCACGATGCGTTCGGCTGTTTTTTTACCGACTCCTGAGACGTTTGTGAAGACGGCTACGTCCCCGGTAGCAATAGCCGAACGAATCGAGGTGGCACTACCTCCGGAAATCACGGCCAACCCGACCTTCGGACCCACTCCAGAAACAGAAAGCAGAAGCTCAAACAATTCTAACTCGTCAAATGTTAAAAACCCGTACAAAGACAGCTGATCTTCCCGGACATGGGTATGGATAAAAAACTCCTGCTCCTGATCGCTGCGCAGATTCAAAACCACTGTCGGCGGCAAAAAAACTTTGTACCCTACTCCGGCGGTTTCCAGGATAACGAAAGTTGCGGTCTTGCTTAAGATTTTACCTTTGAGATAAGCGATCATGGTTCGTATAGTGTATTACGTATTTAGTATGGCGTATCTGTATTGTAACATTTCCTAAAAGTACCAGTCTCGGTTTGTAAATCTGTTTATTATCGTCCAGGGCTTATGTTTTGTCCACACTGGCAATTAAAGGCTTTTGCCGTAACGTGTGAGGATATGCAAGTCCTTATTAATAATAACGGTCGAGCAATCTGCCACCCCCAGACGCGAACCCCGCGTCTTTTGTTTTTGCGCCCTTCACCTTGACCAGAAAGTTTACGATGAATAGAATGCCTTGATAAGGAGGCTTCATGCTCGAAAAGAAAAATCTTTTAGTGCTGCGCTTTGGTGACAACACTTGCTACTGGGCCGCTGAACCGCCAACAGAAGAACTACTGACAAAACTCCGCATCACAATTGACTGCGAGGCGGGGACATGGACATTCAAAGACGCGTTCGGCGAGTATACTTGGAAAATCGGCGAGCGAAGAAAAATTTGGCACGGGTACCCCCGCTCGGGCCCTATCGGCGTCTATGATCATACTAACCAGAAACAAGCGATACAGATGGTCTATGACGCAATAAGTCCAGACAAAGATTAGCTTTCGCCTTCGGGCGTTTTTTTATTTATCTAGCAGGCTTTTAGTGAAAAACTTATAATGCTATGATAAAGATTATGAAAACTAACAAATTCAAATTAGTATCAAAGTTCAAGCCTTCCGGAGATCAGCCTACCGCCATTACAAAACTTGTTTCAGGGTTGAAGAAAAAGGCTCACAAACAAACCCTGGTTGGCGTTACTGGCTCAGGAAAGACTTTTACTATGGCCAATGTCGTTGCCGAGGTTCAACGGCCGACGCTGATCATTTCTCACAACAAAACCTTGGCCGCTCAGCTGGCTTCAGAGTTCCAAGAATTTTTCCCCAACAATGCCGTCCATTATTTCGTATCCTACTATGACTACTACCAGCCGGAGGCATACATTCCCCGATCCGATACCTATATTGAAAAGGAAACGCAAATCAACGAAGAAATCGACCGACTGCGCAACGCCGCCACACAGGCTCTACTGACGCGTCGCGATGTGCTCATAGTGGCCTCCGTATCGTGCATCTACGGTCTAGGCAACCCGTCCGACTATCTCGATTTATCTGTTGAAATCAAAACCGGCGGAGCGCTCAACCGTGATAAGTTCCTACGCAGACTCATTGATCTGCAATTTATCCGCAACGACATCGATCTGAGACGGAGCAATTTCCGCGTGCGCGGTGAAATTGTAGAAGTTGTCCCAGCCGACTCCGATGAGGTGCTGCGAATACAGTTCGACGGTAATACGGTTGAGCAAATCGAGGTATACAACCTGCTGACAGGAGAGCAAATAGACTCGCTGAAAGAATACAAACTTTTTCCGGCCAAACATTTCATCACCCCTCGCGAAAAACTCCTACGAGCCGTTGACGTCATCCGCGACGAAACTGCTGAGCGAGTCGCCTGGTTTAAAAAACGTGACAAATTGATCGAGGCGCAAAGACTTGAACAGCGCGTCAACTACGATATCGAGATGATGCTCGAGGCCGGCTATGTTAACGGTATCGAAAACTATTCGAGAATACTCGACTTCCGGGAACCTGGCTCCCCGCCTTCTACACTGCTTGATTACTTCCCTGATGACTTTCTCCTTTTCATCGACGAATCTCACATGACTGTCTCGCAAATTAAAGCAATGTACGAAGGTGATGCTTCACGTAAAAAAGTACTAATAGATTTTGGCTTTCGCTTGCCTTCAGCTGCTGACAACCGCCCGTTGAAATTCGAAGAATTCTGGAAACGGGTAGGAGACACGATCTATGTCAGCGCCACACCTGGACCGTACGAGCTTTCGGACTCAAAACCGAATATCGCGGAGCAACTCATCAGACCGACAGGGCTTCTGGACCCGACTGTAGAGATAAAACCAACCAAAGGACAAATCGACGATGTAATGCAGCAAATCCGTCTACGCGTAGAGAAAAAACAGCGCGTTCTGATTACCACTCTGACCAAAAAAATGTCAGAGGAGCTGGCTGAATACATTGCCGAAGAGGGTGTAAAGGTCACCTTCCTCCACTCTGAAATCGACACCTTGGAGAGAGTAGAGATCTTGCGCGACCTGCGAACCGGCAAATACGATGTTCTGGTCGGTGTAAACCTATTGAGAGAAGGTCTGGATCTACCGGAGGTGTCCTTGATTCTGATTCTTGATGCGGACAAGGAAGGCTATCTTCGCTCTGACACTTCTCTCATTCAGCTCATGGGTCGGGCTGCTCGTCACGTCGAAGGACATATCATAATGTACGCTGACCGAAAAACCGGCTCGATGAAATCAGCAATCGAAGAAACCACCAGGCGCAGAAAAATTCAGCTGGCTTACAATAAAAAACATAAAATCACTCCAAAAACCATTGAGAAAAAAATATCTGAGGGTCGCTTACCCGGATCAAAAGAAAAACAAGAAGCTCAGGACGAAAAGCAAATGGAGCTAGCGTTCGGAAAAATGGAGAAAAAAGAACAAAAATACTATTTGGAAGAGCTGCGAGACCAGATGGACCTGGCCTCCCGCAACCTGGACTTCGAGCGCGCCGCTGAATTACGAGATAAAATCTCTCACCTCAAATTGGTGGGTAAGAAAAAACGCCATACTTTCTAGCCCTTGCCAGAACCACTAATCCATGCTATTCTCTCCTCACTCGTGTCGCAACGAACAAACTAATAACATTTCAATAAATGCCAATTACCAAATCAGCCATCAAGGCGATGAGGTCGTCTGAGCGCAAAAGAATCGTTAATTTGCGCACCAAGAACAAATATAAGGAAGCTTTGAAGAACTTCCGCAAAGCAGCTACAGCTGGAAAAAAAGATGAGGCAGAAACTGCAATGAGAACTGCTTCTGCAGCAATCGACAAAGCTGCCAAGAAAAATATTATTCACGCAAATACCGCTTCCAGACTAAAGTCCCGAATGGCAAAGGCCACAAAAAAACTCTCCTAACGGAGAGTTTTTTACTTTAGTCACCTTAAGCCCGATGCTTCAGTCGGGATAAGGAATCACTTATTCAGCTAAACAAGAACGAATAAGCGATCTCTCCCTACGGTCGAGATGACCACTTAACTTTTTATTTCATTATATAAATCTTTCCAGCTTGGGTTCATGGTTTTGATTAATTGCTCTTTCTTTTCTCTACGTCACTTTTTTATTTCTTTTTCTCTGTTTAGAATAGCTTCAACATTTTCTGATACTTCAAAATACACCAGCTTGTTGCATTGATATTTTTTTGTAAAGCCTTCCATTTTTCCTTGTTTATGTTCCGACACCCTCCTAACTAAATTATTAGTCATGATGTAAACAGCGTACAATCCCATGTATATGTCATTCCGAATCCTGAACAATGTTCAGGTGAGGAATCTCTTGCTCAGTCTTTATCTGGTTATAACAAGGGGCTCCCTTTAATTCATATAAGAATCGTATATTTATTTTATAAGATTTACTATCAACCTTATCATCATATCCCGCTGGCCAGGATCGCTTGCTGCGACTAGCAGGGCAATGGCCGTCATTGAAGCATCATCTATTTTCGGTTCGCCGCGCTTGTTGTAGAAGTGGTTGTTTTCTATAAGGTAAAGAAGGAATAGCAGTGAACCGATCCTTTTGTTCCCGTCGACAAAAGGATGGTCTTTGATCACGAAATAAAGAAGGTGCGCCGCTTTCTCCTCGATGCTCTGATATGCTGGCTTTCCCGAAAAACTCTGTTCAATACTCCCCAGAGCTCCCGCGAGCTTGCCTCCAACCTCTCTGCCAAAAATATCTGTCGCTTCTCGCTGTTTTAAGAGTCTTTGTTTGAGCCGATCAACTGCCCTGATAACGCTATCATAATCCAGGGCTTTCGATGCTTTACCGCTAAGGCCGCTTACCTCGAGCTGCCCTTTGTCGTAGCGACTCAATAACACCCAAGTGTCCGTATAGTCAGTAATGATTTTTAGCAAGCCTTTCTCTTTGTCGGAAAGCTGCCTGGAATTCAAAGCGCTTCTGAAAATTCTGTTTGCCGACTCCAGTTCGGCAATTCTGACCTGGGATTTCATTAAGCGCTTTCGGTCAACAATGTAGCCTTTTAAAATATAATCTCTCAAGTGCTCCGTCGCCCAAATACGAAAATGTGTGCCTCGTTTTGAATTGACCCTATATCCAACTGAGATAATCATATCCAGATTGTAATACTCCACTTGATAAGTTTTTCCGTCAGCTGCAGTTGTTGCATATTTTGCAACAACTGATTTTTGGCTCAATTCAGCGGTTTGATAGATATTTTTTATATGTCTTGAGATAACTGATTTGTCTCTGTCGAAAAGGTCAGCCATCTCCTGCAAAGAAAGCCAGGCAGTGCCTTCTTTTAACCTAACCCTTACCTCAGGTCCTTGAGGTGACTTATAAATTTCTATCTTTCCGCTTTTGTCACTGTTTTTTTTCATATATTTTAAATATATTTCATTTTGAACTATCCGGAATTTCCGGGTAACTGAATTTTATCTTGCCTCAGCGTTTCTATAGAAATTTTGGATGTGTTCGGACTGAGCCAAGGCCTTGAATCGCCTATAAGCTGATTTGATTCATCTTCCCCCAGGCCTTGCCGGCCTTGGCTTCTACGATTACGGGCACTGACAGCTCGATGGAACCTTCCATCAACTTTTTGATTTTTACTGCATAGTCTTTTACCTTCTCTTTCTTCACCTCAAAAAGCAATTCGTCATGAACCTGCAGCAGCATGCGGCAGTCCGGATTTTCGACCCCAATCTTCGCCGCAATATCAATCATCGCAACTTTAATAATGTCTGCCGCTAGTGACTGAACTGGCATATTGATAGCCGCTCGCTCGGCAGCCGAGCGGACCTGAAATTGCGATGAAGAAAGTTCCGGAAGGTAGCGCCTGCGTCCGAGCGGGTTTTCGACATAGCCGCGCTCTCGACCAAAATCAACGACTTGTTTGAGATATTTTTCCACCCCACTGTAGGCTAAATAATATTTATCAATGAAGGCCTGGGCACGCTCGCGTGTCACTCCAGGGACTTGCTGGACGAGACCATAAGCCGATAGACCGTAGAGAATACCAAAGTTGACGACCTTAGCATAACGACGGTCATCTTTTCCTACTTCCGACTCTTTTTTTTCAAATATTTCCGCTGCGGTGGCGGTATGAATATCCTTACCCTGCTGAAACACCTTCAGCATGGTTTTGTCTTGCGATAGGTGAGCCACAACGCGCAATTCAATCTGGGAATAATCAAGCGACAAGAGTTCATAACCCCGCTCAGCCACAAAGCTTTCCCGAATTTTGTTCCCCATCTCTGTTCTGATCGGAATATTTTGCAAATTTGGATCAGTAGAGGAAAGCCGTCCGGTCGCAGCGATGGTTTGGTTGAAACTCGTGTGCACTCTCCCGGTTTTTTTGTTCACGAGTTTAGGCAACGCCTCAATATAAGTGTTTTGAAGCTTGGATAGCTCGCGGTAGTCCAAGATCAAAGGAATAATAGGATGCTTGCCTTTCATCTTTTCCAACTCTGACGCTGCGGTAGAGAGTCCGGTTTTGGTTTTTTTGATATCAACTGTAGAAATTTGCAGTTTGGTAAATAAAATTTCTTTGAGCTGCTGAGGAGAAGCGATGTTGAAATGCCCTTTACCAAGTTTATGAATCTTTTTTTCTAGCTCACCAAGGTCTTTTGCGACCCTACTCCCCAGAACTTGAAGTGCCGGCAAATCCAAAAGAATTCCGTTTTTTTCCATAAGCGCAAGGACCGGAACCAGAGCGTTGTCTACTTCAAAAAATAACTTTTCGAGTTTATCTTTTTTTATTTCTTTTACCAAAACCTCATAAAGTCGCAAAGTATAATCAACGTCTTCGCAAGAATATTGTGCCACCTTCTCGACCGGAACTTCGGCCAAGGTGACCTGGTTTTTCCCTTTGCCGATCAAGGCCTCGATCGGCATCATCTGATAACCAAACCGAGTGAAGACCTGATGATCGAGGCTGTAGCCTCGGTTACCGGGATTGAGTAAGTAGCCGGCGATCATGGTATCAAAATATAGCGGTGACAGATCGATACCTGTAAGATGTAAAACCAAAAAATCATATTTAACATTTTGGCCCACTTTTTTTATCTTCGGGTCTGCTAATACTTTTTTCAAACCAGTAAGGTCTAGTGATTTGGCGCCGAGCTGAAGTTTACTAGAAGCTGGGATATAGTATGCTTCACCTCGCTTCCATGAAACCGCGATTCCCAAGAGTTGGGCTTCCATTTCTTTCTGAGATGTAGTCTCGGTATCTACCGCGATCAGTTTTTGAACCGATAATTTTTCTACTAAGTCATCCAATTTTTCTTGACTATCAATCAGATGATAGTTGCCGCTCAAAACTACTTTTTGGTCATGAGGAATCATTTCAACCTGCTTGCCCCCGCCGTTGGGTTTGGGAAGTTTGTCGAGCAAACTTTTGAATTCCATCTCTTTAAGGAACTTCAGCGCCTTCTCTGTGTCGTACCCATCCAAAGCGGTTTTTTCAAGATCAAAACTAATCGGCACCTGGGTATTGATAGTGGCGAGTTTTTTGGAGAGGATAGCCTTGTCTTTGTTTTCCAGTAATTTATGCTTGAGCTTGTCAGCAATTTTTGCTTTACCTGATTCTACAGCACTGTAGAGTTCTTCAATATGACCAAATTTTTTGATTAGGTCCTTGGCCCCCTTCTCACCAATTCCAGGAACGCCAGGGATGTTGTCAGAAGGGTCTCCACGCAGCGCCTTGTAATCAACTACATATTCTGGACCAAAACCAAAACGCAGCTTCACCGCACCCTCATCATACTCGTCTACCTGCGAAAGACCTTTAACCGTAGCAAATACCTTGGTTGAGCCATCAACCAACTGCAAGCTATCCAAATCACCGGTAACAATCACGCTCCGTACCCCATCTTTTTCGTGCTTGACGATAGTGCCGATGACGTCGTCAGCTTCGTATTCCTTTTTCTCAAAAACAGGCAATCCCAGGCTACGTACAAAATCTTTGACTTTCGGAATTTGATCATAAAGTTCTTGCGGCGCCTTAACCCTACCAGCCTTGTATTCTTTGAACATCTTATCCCTGAAAGTCGGGCCTTCCAGATCAAAAGTCACCGCGACATAGTCGGGTTTGATTTTGCTTATGGCGTTGAAAAAAATTGTCACAAAACCGTACACGCCGTTGGATGGCTGTCCTTTGGAAGTCGACAGGTGTGGAATAGCATGAAACCCGCGGTGAATGAGCGAGTTACCGTCTACGACCATTAAAATTTTTGGTTTAGTCTTGCTCATGTTTTTTCCTCCCCTTGATAAGGGGAGGTTGGGAGGGGTATTAATTTCTTGATATCCTCGATAACCCGATATAAATCATTGTAAATTTCTTGGTTAGTGAATCTTACGATTCTTATTCGAAAACTGGCTAGCTCCTTTTCTCTTTTTTGATCATATTCTTTTGTTTTTTCTTCGAAATGACTGTCGCCGTCTAACTCAATTGCAAGTTTGAGTTTGGGGCAATAAAAATCTACAACATATTTACCTATTCCAAACTGACGACGAAATCTGTATCCATTGATTTGTTTGTTGCGTATGGCTCCCCACAACAACCACTCGGCTCTTGTCATTTTATGACGCAACTTCCTTCGCAAAACGATTTGCTTTTTCTGGTTGTAAAGCTTTGTCATAATACACCCCCTCTAACTCCCCCTTGTTAAGGGGGAGAAGTCTAGGTAATTCTAACAAAAAAAACCCTTACGGGCGATAATTGTCCTGCTGCCTGATACTTGCTATTTGCGTCACTCCTCTGTAACACGGAACACTTCAGAGACGTCAGTCACACCCTCAAGGGCTTTAAGTAGCCCGTCCTGGATCATGCTGATCATCCCTTTCTTGACCGCCAGGTCTTTGATCTGTACGGTGGAAGATTCTTTGAATATAAGTTGCTGCATCTCATCATCAACTATAAAAAGTTCGAAGACACCAATACGCCCCTTATAGCCTAAATGATTGCATTTACCGCATCCCTTGCTGTGATAAAAAACCAGTTTATCTGGTAAAACTTCCTCAGAATTTTTCGGAATCTCGCTTAAGATATGTTTGGCCCGAGACATTGTCTGGTCATCAAGCTTCTGTACTTCCTTGCAGTCCTGACAAAGCTTTCTAACTAAACGCTGGGCTATGACTGTACTTAGGGCAGGGGCCAAGACCACCGGCTTGATCCCAAGGTTGAGAAAACGAGGAATTGCACCGGAAGCATCGTTGGTGTGCAGGGTTGAAAAAACCAAATGGCCGGTCAACGCTGCTTGAGCTGCCGCCTCGGCGGTATCAAAGTCGCGAATCTCACCGACCATAAGGACGTCTGGGTCTTGGCGGAGAGTGGATTTGAGTGCAGAGGCGAATGTCAAACCTGCTTTCTCGTCGATTTGGATTTGTTCCACTCCTTCCAACCGATACTCAATCGGGTTTTCCAGTGTTATTATTTTCACGCCCGGCTTGTTAACGGTTTTTAGAAAAGAATAAAGTGTAGTGGTTTTACCGCTACCGGTCGGACCGGTGGTCAGGATCAAACCGTTTGGTTTGTTGATTTCTTCAGAGACCTGCTTGTAAGCCAATTTACGCATACCGATGTCGGCAATGTTTAAAGCCACCTGCTCCCCCAAAAGACGCAACACGATCGCCTCGCCGTAGGCAGAAGGTAGGAAAGAAACACGAATTTCAAAAGTGTGCATTGGGGTTTGGATGACAAAACTGCCGTCCTGCGGTTTGTTGGTTACATTGATTTTAAGTTTGGACAAAATCTTGATTCTCGAAACCAAGGGCTGATAGGCGCTACGATCGAGCCTGGTCGCTTCCTGCAAGACCCCGTCTACTCGATAGCGTATTTCAAGGTAATCCTTTTCCGGTTGTAGGTGAATATCTGAGGCTCGGGTAGAAACCGCTCCAGACAAAAGCTGGCTAATGAGCTGGGTTGGAGAAAGTTTATTGATGGACGAGCCCATATCGGAAAGCTCTTTCAGCTCTCGAGAAAACCCTGTGTCAGATTCATCGATCTTTACGTTTTCCTGCTCGACCTTGGGGGCACGAATACTATTAAAACGCTCCATCGCCTTCTCAAAACCATAACCCGAAACTATATAAGTCTCAACTGCATAATTTTTCTTTTCCAAAAAACTAATCAGTTCGTTGAGCTGAGGGTTTTTTGGATCGACCACACCGACTTTGAGGTGGTTGCCGTCACGGTAAAAAGGAACAGCCATCGCCTCGCGCGCCTGCTTCTCCGTCACTGTGGTTATTGCCGCCTGATCTGTGGGAAAACCTACTAATTTGAAATAAGGGAGACCTGCTGACTTAGCGTGCCTGGCTACATCCTCTTCCTGAAACTTCCGATTCAAATCTTCCAAGACGTGTTTGACCTTTTCGGCTTTAGCAGCATGGAACTCGCCTCCGGTTTGCCCGAAGATAAGGTCTCTCCTTTCTCTTTTTTTAAGATCGTCTTTTGGTATTGGTGTCATATTGTCGGTTTTTTTCATTATAGGAGATTTACTCTTTCCGGACAATAAAAAAACCCCAGGGCCGTCCCTGGGGCCTAACCGCCGATCCGAGATTTCAACCGCTCTAATCGGTTCAAAGTTTCACTCTCTGCATCGTGCAAGCTTTTGTTTTCAATCTTAAAGTAATGGTAGCGGCTGTTTACTGGCACGGAATCAAACTGAAGAGCAAAATCAGTTGCTGCAAGACTTGGGTGCAGTCGGTAATATCCTTCGACACGCCCAGAATCACTTTCGGCTAGCAAAAACAGCAAACGCGGTTCTGGTAAAGAGTTGGACAGCTCTTCCATTACCGGAAGAATGTCTCCTGTTCCAGATTTTTCCATATCCTCTTTTTTCAAAAGACTATAAGACAGGCTAAGGTCGGGCCTTTCTTTTATCCTAGCGAGAGCTCTGCCCCAGAGTTTGAGTAAACTAATAGTTTTGGTTTTGTACAAGTGCTTAATGATGCCTTGTTGGTCCGCTCCCATAGAAATTAAGCTCGAAGCTTTTAGAAAAGCTTTAGGAGTTGTCTTGATATGCTGGAATGAGTTTGTCTCAATCATTATTCCAGCCAAAAGGTTTGTGGAAATTTCTTTGTCGATTAATCCGGTTTCAAATTTTTCAAGGAGCTCGACCAAAATTTCCGCAGTAGAAGTTGCGGTTATATCAATAAGATTTATCTCGCCAAAATGCTCGTTGGTTGTATGATGGTCAATGTTCACAATCGGGGTTTCAAAGAACAAATCGGTGTTTTTATCATATAGCTCCCCAAGAACATCTAAGGTGGGTATCCCAAGAGCAATAATCAAATCATAAGGAAATTTGTCAGAGCGAAAAGTTACGTCCTCTGGATTATAAATACCCTCTTTGGGTCGGAGATAAATATTTACAACCCCCTCCTGCTCGTCATGATGGTAGCTGAGTTCGTCGAGTGGGGCCTGGTCAGTTTTAACCGAGATTACAAAACTTCGGCTCTCTTCCAATTTTTCAGTAATCAGGTCGGATTCTGGTAAAAACAAATATTTCTCGGCAACCTTTCCGCCGCCGACAATAACAACTTCTTTGTCTAGTTTCTGTAAAAAACGCCTCAGCGCAAGTGCGGCCGACAAACTGTCCCCGCTTGGCGCTTTTCCGAGCGGAATAAGCACCCTGGTAGCGCGGTTTATGCTTTCAAAAATCTGTTTTTGAATTTCCGGCTCGCTCATCAAACTTAGTTAATCTCAATACTTTACTCAAAGAAACGAGTCGAGTCAAGTGTGGACAAAAATACCGCTCCTCGAAATCTCTCGGAAATGCTAAAATACCCCCATGACAGCCTTTTTAACCAGATCTCCCGAACAAACACAAGCTCTAGCAAAAAAATTATTGGCACAGTCCAAGGATACAAGAATCTTCCTACTTCACGGTAACTTGGGTGCAGGAAAAACAGTTTTTGTAAAAGGGCTGGCCAAGGCGCTAGGTATAACTGAACCGGTAACCAGCCCTACGTTTACGCTTCGAAAATCCTATACGGGGAGAAGCGGTGTTAGGCTCCATCACTTTGATCTTTATCGACTGCAACAAAACGAAAACTTAGAAACGATCGGCTTGCAAGAACTTTTGGAAGACGGCCGAGACTACCTTGCTGTTGAGTGGCCGGAAAAGATGCCAAAAAGAATATTTAGCAAGATTGATAAAATTCTAAACCTTTATTTCGAAAATGGCGCGAAAGAAAACGAGCGAAAGATTGGCTCCTCAAAAGACTAAACCCGCTGAACAAAGCCTCGTCAAAAGTACGGTGGCGGGTTTTTATTTCGATCTCGCTATTTTTGTAGTTATTTCCATTCTTGGGCTGGCTGCGATCTCTTTCTCGGGAGCGCAGCGAACCAGTATTGAAAAAACTTCTCGGGAAAAGCTTACAAAAAATAATTTCGCCCACCTCTCACTAGTACAAAAATGGTCGGAACAAAATTTGGAGGCGTATTATCAGGAACAAGTTTTTGACTTGAACAGCAAATTAGCAAACTGGAGAGACATCTCTTACTTCAGCGCTGCCGAGCAGCCTGAGCTTACCCCGTCACGCTGGCACAAAAATCTCAACTCTCTTGTACTCGATGGCCTGCACGTCCAAAACCCTTGGGCAGCCTTTTCAGACACAACAAGGGTCCTCGGATTCAACCTCAACAACAATCGGATTTATTTTGACCTCTCGCAAGAAATTGCCCCCCAAATCAATCAAGAGCATCAAGACGCAGTTCTAAAGATAGAAAACGGGAGAGCGGTTGAATTCACCCCTCATAAAATAGGTCGAAACCTAAACACAGTCGGCGCCATTGCCGGAATCCGAAGAGCGTTGTTTGAAAACCGTTCGGACGTTGAGCTGTCGGTAGTTACCACAAAACCAAAAATTTTACTCGGATCGCTAAACAGCCTGGGCATCAAAGAATTGGTCACACGAGGTGAGTCAGACTTCAGCGGTTCTTCAGGTAGCAGAATTACAAACATAAGAGTCGGCTCGCAAAAATTCAACGGTATTATCCTCAAACCCGGAGAAGAGTTTTCTTTTAACACGAACCTTGGCCCAGTAAGTGCGGATGCGGGGTTCAAGCCAGAACTTGTCATCAAATCAAGCGGGACAGTACCCGAACTTGGTGGCGGCCTTTGCCAAGTATCCACAACCGCTTTCCGCGCCGCTCTCTATGGCGGACTTCCTATCACAGCTAGACGCAACCATAGTTATGCGGTATCATATTATGCTCCCCAAGGAACCGATGCCACTATCTATCCAGGGGTCGTAGATTTCAAATTTGTGAACGACACTTCCGGACACCTGCTTATATGGACGCACATGGAGGGCAGCAAGCTCTATTTCGAATACTACGGAACAAAGGATGATAGACAAGTTGTAATTGACGGGCCTTACCAATACGACTTCGGTCCGGGAGGAGCAATGAAAGCCCGGCTCAGTCGAGTGGTTACAAAAAACGGAGATGAACTGGAAGACGATTTTTATTCTAAATATGTATCCAAGGATCTCTTCCCTCACGTTTACGAGTACCCGGAAAACAACCCACCAACAGCAACCGAGCAACCGACAAATGACGTACCCGCTCCCGATACGGAAAATAATTCTGAACAAACCACCGATACTACCACCCTCTTACCAGAAGAAACAATTAACTAATAAATCATGGAAATTCAGATTTACACACAAAACCTAAAAGATCTCGAGTCAGAACTTTTGCTTGTTCCAATTTTTAAAAATGAAAAGCTTGAAAAAAAAGTAGCCGAGCTTGATAAGGCGATAAACGGACTGATCAAAGAAACAATCGAGTCAAAAGATTTTTCCGGAAAAACGAAAGAAACCCTGCTCTTGATTGGGCAAAAACCTCTTCAAACAAGCCGGGTGCTTTTAGTAGGCCTGGGTGAAAGGAAAAATTTTACCGCTGAAACTGCTCGCACCTGCCTAGCCGCAGCCGCACCGTATATCTCTAAATTCAAGATAAAAAATCTCGGTCTTTTACTGACCCAAAATAGGCCTCAAAAAACAACCCAGGAAAATTATGCCCAGCTTGCTGTCGAGGTGCTAGAAATGTCTCTATACAACTTCTTGGAATACAAAAAAACCGTAGCAGAAGACCTTCCAGAGAAGCTTGCTCAGATACAGATTGCTATCAGTTCCCCCGCTGTCAAAGCAGCGACTTTGAAAGGCGCCAAGAGTGGATACGTGATTGCTCAAGCAGTAAATTACGCTCGCTCTCTTGCCAACCACCCCGGCAATTTCATGACCCCTCAAAGCCTAGCGGACGAAGCTGTGAAGCTTGCAAAACAACACAATCTAAAACACCAAGTCCTGGAAAAAGAAGATATGAAAAAGTTAGGTATGGGGGCACTTTTAGGAGTAAACCAAGGTAGTGCGCTACCGCCTAAATTTATCATCATTGAGTATGCTCCGAGAGCTAAAAAGTTCGCCAAAGCAAAACCGGTTGTTTTGGTCGGGAAAGGCATCACTTTTGATAGCGGAGGAATCTCGATAAAGCCGAGCAGAAAAATGGAAGAGATGAAATTTGACATGTGCGGGGCCGCAACCGTACTCGGGGTAATAAAAGCTGCGGCTGAATTGTCGCTGCAAAAAAAACTCGTTGCGTTGATTCCGGCAACCGAAAACCTCCCCTCCGGAACAGCTATCAAGCCCGGCGACGTAGTCCGAGCAATGAACGGCAAAACTATACAAGTTACCAACACTGACGCGGAAGGTCGCATGATTCTTGCTGACGCGCTCTCCTACGCCGACCGCTACAAACCGGAGACCGTTGTAGATTACGCCACGCTAACCGGAGCTATTGTGGTCGCCTTGGGAACCGAATACACCGGGGCTTTCTCGAATAAACCAGCTCTTATGAAAAAACTAGAAGCGGCTTCAGAGCGTTCGGGGGAAAAAATTTGGCCCTTGCCGCTTGCTTCCGAATACAGAGAAAAGATAAAAAGCCCAATTGCCGATATAGACAATATAGGCACCCAGGAAGGGGCTGGAAGTATAACCGCCGCACTGATATTAGAAGAGTTTGTTAACTACCCCTGGATCCACCTTGATATCGCTGGAACCGCCTGGACAACAACCCCTCGCGGTTACAATCCGGTGGGAGCTACCGGAGCGGGAGTGAGAACAACTTTAGAATTTCTGAAATAAATCACTAAAAAAAGACCGGTCGTCAAAGACTGGTCTTTTTTACAACCCGCTTCTATAAATGATAAGATGTAATTACTAAATTCGATTTGATGCTAAAAACCAGCAAAACAAAAGACAGCTCCCGAGTCATCTCCTCGAAAGAAACCGTAGAAGATAAAACTCTGGATACAACCCTCCGACCGCAAAGTCTGAGTGATTTTATCGGGCAAGAAAAAATCAAGGAATCTTTGCAAATATTTCTTAAAGCCAGTCAAAAAAGAGGTGAAGCGCTTGACCATATCCTGTTTTATGGCCCTCCTGGGATCGGTAAAACCTCGCTGGCAAATATTATTGCCAAAGAAATGTCGGTTAACATTCGCACCACGTCCGGGCCGGCAATCGAGCGAGCGGGAGATCTCGCTTCTTTACTCACCAGTCTCGAAACCGGAGATGTTCTTTTCATTGACGAGATTCACCGACTTCCTCGAACCGTCGAAGAGGTGCTTTATCCGGCAATGGAAGATTATAGTCTTGATATTATTCTGGGAAAGGGTCCGGGGGCAAAATCTGTGCGTCTTGATCTGCCTAGATTTACTTTAATCGGAGCGACTACTCGCTATGCAATGCTATCCTCTCCCCTAAGAGATCGCTTCGGGTCGGTTTACCGACTGGATTATTACGAGCCTGAAGAAATCAAAAAAATCCTGATCCGCTCGGCCGACATTTTAAGCGCCCCACTTCACGAAAGTGGTGCCCTGGAAATAGCCAAGCGCGCACGCCGAACGCCCAGAACGGCGAACCGTCTGCTAAAAAGGTGCCGCGACTTTGTTGAGGTAAAAAACCATTCACAAATTGACTCTGCCAGTGCTAAACAGGCCTTAGATATGCTGTCTGTAGACGAACTTGGGCTTGACGAGAGTGATCGCCGAATTCTACGGACTATTATAGAGCAATTCAAAGGGGGTCCGGTTGGCATTCAAACCCTGGCAGCCGCGACCGCGGAGGAAACCGACACAATAGAAGATATCTATGAGCCCTACTTGATGCGCTGCGGCCTCCTCACTCGCACCCCGAAAGGCCGGGTTGCCACAGAAGCGGCTTACAGTCATTTATCGCTTGAAAACCTAAATCAAAATACGTTAAATTTATGAGCAGCGCATCGACTATTGCCTATCTCTTATTCCATTTGTTCATGATATTTTTTGTGATCTATTCTGGGTTTGCGGTCTTTGCCATGATCCGATATGGGGAGTCACGCACACTAGGGCTGACGGTGGCTGTTGTTTACTTCGTTGTTGTTTCGGGTTTTTATACCCACATCTTAACCATGATAAATCAAATATAAATCATGTCTTTTGAATCACAGTCCTTCATTCCAGTTTTTCACAAAGAAGAAAAAGTTCACCTGGTGGTTAGAAAACATTGGCTAATTCCTTTGATTCGAATTATATTCTGGCTCTTTCTAATAGGAATTTTTATGGCCTCCAACCTTTTTTTTGCAGATCAGGTCGAATACTTCCAAGAAAGTGGGCCTGGAACCTTCCTGGATATTCTCACCGAAATCTTTATCTTAACCGCTCTTCTCGGCCTACTCATGACTTGGGTGCTTTATTACCTAAATGTCCAACTACTCACCTCCAGAAGAATAATTGATGTTAATCAGAGGAGTTTGATCCACCACGAAACAACCGAACTTGACCTACGCAACGTCCAAGATGTTACAACTGAGATTAAAGGAGCTTTGGCAAATCTTTTTGGTTATGGTAATGTTCAGGTTCAGACTGCCGGTACAGAACAAAATTTTATATTTGATCACGTAGCACACCCTCACAAAATTGCCAAAACCGTTCTGGCACTGTGCCGCCACAAACCAAGCGTAAATAGCCCGAAGACTCAACAATGAAAATCGTCATATTAGCTGGAGGTGTTGGCCAAAGACTCTGGCCGCTGTCCCGTACCAAAAACCCGAAGCAAATCACACCGGTGATCGGCTCGCAAACCCTGCTTCAACAAACTGTTTCTCGGCTTCTAAAAAAATTCAGGCCCGAGGACCTTTTTATAGTCACTGGAAAAGACTTTGCAAAAAACATTGCCCACCAAGTTCCCCGCTTCGATAAAAAACACATTTTGGTAGAGCCCGCTAGAAAAAATACCGCGGCCGCAATTGGTCTAGCAGCATACAAAATAGCGAAAAAAAATCCTAAGGAAGTCTTGATCACCATAGCTTCTGACCACTTCATCGATCCGGCGGAAACTTTCTTAAAACGTTTGGAGGATATGAATACGGTAGTGAAAAATAATCCACGAGCGGTTTGCATGATGGGTCTCAAACCCACATATCCGGAAACTGGATATGGCTATATAAAAATAAAAAAACAATCCAAAAAATTTCACGGGGCGTTCCCTATAGACCGCTATGTCGAAAAACCCTCACTTGCTTTGGCAAAAAAATATGTTCGCTCGGGCGAATACTATTGGAACCCCTCTTATTTTGCTTGGCAGGCCGGACGAATTCAGGAACTTTTTAGCAAATATATACCCAAAACACACGAGCTTTTGAAAAAAACCGTAGCAGGAGACAAGGGAGCTTTCAGAAAAATCGACCCTGAATCGGTCGACTACGCGGTTTTAGAAAAAATCACATCCGATTTTTATGTTGTTCCCGCGAACTTCTCCTGGGCTGACATCGGGCACTGGGCTACCATACGAGAGATCCAGGCCAAAACTAGCGATAGCAATGTTACCTTGGGCACACACCACACCATAGACACTTCCGGCTCATTGCTTTACAACTATACTGATTCTGTACTCACTACAATCGGTGTAAAAGACTTGATAATAGTACAAACACCCGACGGCACCCTGGTTTGCCGCAAAGACCGAGCTCAAGATGTAAAGAAATTGGTTGAAATGATGGCTCGAGAAAAGAAACTAAAAAGGTTCTTGTAATGCTGGCAAGGAAAATTTTTTTCAACACCGTGTTCCAAAGCTTTGCCAAAGTCATCTCTGTAGCAATCGGACTGTTGACGATTGCCTTGATGACTCGTTTTTTGGGCAATGAGGGTTTTGGCCAATATACCACCATTATTTCCTTCATGGGGTTTTTTGGAATTCTGGCAGACCTGGGGTTGTATTTGGTAACAACTCAAGAGATATCGAAAGAAGGTGCTGATGAAAGAAAAATACTCAGCAATGTTTTTGCCTTACGGTTCACAACTGTAATACTTACCCTACTTGCCGGTGCTGCGATAGCGCTACTCTTCCCTTATCCCGGACAGGTCAAGTTGGGAATGTTTATTGGCATCGCCACCTTCACCTTTGTTTCGGGCACCCAGGTTTTAATCGGAGTTTTCCAAAAACACCTCATCTTCTATAAACTGTCGCTGTCTGAAATACTGCAACGCATAGTTTTTTTTGCCCTTGTTTTTCTGTCCGTAAGCAAGGGACTGTCCCTGCTTTACTTCGTCCTTGCTCTGACAATTTCAAATGGTATTCATTTTTTTGTCTCTCTCCATATTGCTAGAAACATAACTCCTTTTGGCCTCGGTTTTGACTTGGCCTTTTGGAAAGCAATCCTTAAAAAGTCCTGGCCCCTGGCCTTCTCTGTCGTGTTGAATTTAATTTATTTCCGCGCCGACACCCTGATCCTTTCCGTGTTCAAACCAGCTTCGGACGTCGGGATTTACGGAGTATCATATAAAATTCTCGAGGTCTTGATGGCGTTCCCCGCTATGTTTGCCGGGCTAATTATGCCGATCCTGTCTAGAACCGCTTTCTCTGACCCGAAACAATACCGCTCTTACCTGCAGAATTCTTTTAACGCGCTGCTGCTTGTTATCGTTCCCATGATAATAACAACTCTATTTTTTGCCGGACCAATAATAAATATCATAGGTGGCAGCGAATTCCCTCGTGCTGACAATGTTTTAAGAATTTTAATTTTTGCGACGGCGCTGATATATCTCGGCAACCTTCTTGGTTATACTGTCGTTGCCCTAAATGCTCAGAAAAAAATGCTGTTTGGATATCTGGCTGGAGCGGTCTGCGGACTAATCCTGTATCTCCTCCTGATACCAAAATACAGCTACTACGGCGCCGCTATCGCCACAGTAGCTGTCGAGACTGTTGTCCTATTCTTTTCCTACACGGTTACCTCACGAGCATCAAACTATTACCCGAGTTTTTCTATTCTGGGAAAAGCCGTGCTGGCGTCACTCCCTATGATAGCTGTTTTCTACTTTCTGAAAATAAATTGGGTGGCTGAATTTGTTTTGGGTCTGGGTGTTTATTTGGCCGGGGCGTATGCATTAAAGACCGTGCCCAAAGAATTTATTGTCGCTGTTTTAAAAAAACCAGATCAGGGTGACAGTCGCTTGTCACCTTAGCTCTTCTAGCATTTTTTTAAAGTTTTTTAAAAATACTTCCTTCGTATATTTTTCATGCGCCTTTTGAAAGGCGTTTTTTGACATCTTTTCATAAACCACCCGCTCGATTGAAAGCGCTTTTAGAATCGCTTGCTCAATACCTTCAACGGTAATTGAGTCAGCAAAAACACCGTCCTTCCCCTCTTCAACAATGTCTTTGGGTCCGCTTGTTTTGGTAACCACCACAGGCAAACCATAGCTCATTGCCTCAATGACCACTAGACCAAACGGCTCTCTACGAGAGGACAGGATTAAATATTTCTTGCCGCTAAACATCTTGTCTTTGTCCGGTTCGTAACCGAGGTCAAAGACGTTTTTAGGGAAGTCTCTTTGCAGTTTTCTTATCGGGAGCTTTTCTTTTCCTGACCCGAAAAAATAAAAAGTTGCTTTCGGGTACGAGGGTAAAACCCTTCGAATAGCTGAAGTAACCAGGTCAACGCCTTTTTGCTCTTCATCCCGACCGGCAAAAACAAACCCACCGTCAAAGCTTGCTTTTATAGTCTCCGGCAGCTTCGACTGGACTAAAAAATTAGGCACGACAACAACCTTGCTTGCCCCTGATTTTTTCATCAGATCAGCCGAGTCAGTGTTTAACACGTGAACGCAAGAAAATCTTTTCAAAAACAGTTTACTAAAAAACCAAAAATAGGTTTTTTTTGAAATACTTTCTTTGAACGGGCTATGAGCCCCCAATACCACGCGAGACCTTGAAAAAATAGCCAATATTTTTGGCACAGGGTCATGCATCCTGTACGAGTGGTTAAGATAAATATAATCATTTTTTTTGAATTCGCGGTAAATATCGACCCAGCTTTTTGGTGACGGGATATACCAATCCCCAAAAATTTTATAATATTTGATCTTTCTTATTAATCTAGCGCTTGAATATTTTTTTTGAACATCTCCTTCGCTCCAACGAAAAAACAACCCAAGATCACCCGACAGTATGGTGGTTTCGTAGTCTCCTTCTAATACCCGGCACACCGCAGCTAACCACTCTTGGAAGCCGGCACCGTCGACAAGAGCCATTGGGGTGTAAAAAGCTATTTTCTTCTTCATATCTACAATTTAAAAACTATCCTATCCAGCTTCTTTTTTTCAAAATGTTTATTAATACGGTCTACTATTTCACCCTGCCTCATTTGAAGCTCGGCAGCAGCCGGCCCGCCCTCCACCTGCACATAAAGAGTTTTCCCTCGAACAAAGCGGGGGTGGCAACGAACATTTTTGTCACCAAAAATCTCGGCTGAATTTTTGTTCCACTCTTCAAACAATTCATAAACCTCTAAGGTCTTCTTCAAGCCGTGTTTTTGCTTTTTTCTTTTTATTAAATTTTTCAGCGGCTCCATAACGCGTTACTGCAATTGTAACACTTGAGCTTTTTTAACAAAAGCCTCTGGGAGTTCATCGAGACTTGTTGTTGTGACAAAAACCTGTGTTCCGGCAGGAAGGTTTTTTGCTATAAATTCTTTGCGCTCTGAATCTAATTCGGCAAAAAGTTCATCTAGGAGCAAAACCGGCTTCCTCCCCAAACTTTCTTTGATGTAAGAGAACTCTTTTAATTTCAAACAGATCATTACCGAACGCTGCTCGCCTCTAGAAAAATAATGAGATATTTTTCTATCATTTTCGTCTAACACGGTCCAGTCGTCGAGCTGCGGCCCCCAAGTCGTTCTTCCTGCTCGAAGGTCGCGCGTCCGGAGTGAATCAGGTAAAAGCCGGTTTTCTTCGTTCAAAAAAACTTTTACCGAGGGATTGTATTTGAATTTTATCCCGTTCTTACTCTGAGTGTTTTCAAAATAAATTTTCTCCAAGTCTCGGTTTATGTGTTCTGCTAATCCCTGCCTTCTTTCTGTGATAGTTGTTGCCAGATGAAACAATTTTTCATCCCAGAAATCCAACTCTTTCACCCCGGCGGCGCCTTCAGTGATTTGGAACAACAGCTCATTTCTTTGTGTTAGTGTTTTATTAAAATCAGAAAGAGTGCTGCCATAACCGCGGTCTGTCTGCAGCAAGATTTCATCAAGATAGTCTCGTCGTAGCGAGGGTGACAGTAAAAGCAAATTAAGGTCTTGTGGGAGAAAAGAAACACAAGGAAGCACTCCCCAAAACTCAGAGGATTTTTTCTTTAAGCCGTCTATACTTTGGGATCTCAAATACCTTTTTTCCTCTTTTTTTCCGTAATAGTATTCCATTTTTTTTCCATCCACTTGAAGCGTGATACGAAAATAATCCGAGTCAAAAGAAATCTGCTCCCATGTTCTGGCCGGTGGAAACGCGAGTAAAAGAGATGAGTAGTAGATTGCTTCTAGTACACTTGTTTTACCAATACCGTTTCTACCCACAAAAACAACAAAATCCTGATCAAACGGTAGATCAAGATTGCCGAGATTTCTAAAATTTTCCGTTACCAGTCTCTTGATTTTCATTCGTATTACGTCTTGATCGGCATTACCAGATAAAGATAATTTTCCTCACCTTTGGGAATAATCATCGCCGGAGATCCGCTGTCTATAACTTTTAACAAAACCTCAGGAGAAGAAATATGGTTTAAACAATCAAGGATATATCGGTAATTAAAAACAATCTTGTTTTGTTGCCCCTTTATCTCGCCTTTTACCGATGTCTTGTTTTCTCCAGATTTTTGTGACGCGGACGTTATTATAACAGAAGATTCTTTAGTGTTAATTTCTAAATCAATATTATTATTATCTTGAGCGAATAACCCTGACAGTTTAACTGCGGTGGACAGTTCTTGGGTATTTAGTTTTATTTCGGTATTAAACTCTGAAGGAATTATTTGTTGATAGTCGGGAAATCTTCCTTCAATTACTCTAGTAATTATTTCTGCATCCTCCGTTTTAAAAAGCGCCTGATTGTCAGAGAGAAATATTTTTATATTCTTATCTTTCTCTGAAACAGCTTTGGTTATTTCCGCTACCGCCCTGCTTGGAACTATAAAATAAAAATCCTCTTTTTGATTTTCTAACTTTATTTTTTTTTCCGCCAGTCGATATCTGTCAGTCGCCGCTATGACAAGATTTTTTCCCGTCGTTTGAAAAAGAACACCCGAGAGTTCTGGTTGTGTTTCTGAAAAGGTTGTTGCGAATGATACCTGGGTTAGTGCCTCTACCAAGTTTTTAGCCGGCACTTCTAAGCCTTTTTGGTTTTTTATTTCTGGTATTAAAGGAAATTCATCCGCTGGAATTCCTTTGAGTAAGGCTTGTGACTGTTGTGTTTTTATTGTCAAATCACCACCTTTTGACTCAAGTGTTATCTTTTCATCGCTTACGCTATTTACAAAATCGTTAATTGTTTTTGCTGACACTGTTATTTCCCCAGGCTTTTCAATTTTTCCCCCAACCCATGTTTTTATAGCGATTTCTAAATTTGTTGAAGCTATTTTGAGTTGACCAGATTCGGTTTTTAAAAGCAAATTACTCAATACCGGTAATGTTACATTCCCCCCAACAGCTCTTGAAGTTAAGTTGAGTGCTTTTTTTAAGTTTTCCCGAAGTGCAGTTATCCTCATGCTTATTATTATTCTTTATATATAAATAAAAGGGGGTAGTAATAGTAAGGGTTGTGGGTTTGTTGGAAAGTTGTTTTTAGACCGTGGCTTTTGATTTTTACGAGGTGGAAAAAAAATTAACCGGTGGTTTATGTGTGGGTGGGTTGTGGGTGAAAAGTGAACAAGTTTAGGGAGAAAAAAACTTATCAACTTTTATAACTTTCTATCAACAACTATATGCAGGCCTTGTCAACAATCAATACTAGCTCTTGTTTGAGGTTTTCATCGTCTTTGGTAATTCTCTCAACCTTGTCTATTGCATGTATAACAGTGGTGTGGTCCCTTCCTCCAAAGATCTCACCGATAGAAGGAAGAGAGGTTTCCAGTTCTTTTCGGATTAAAAACATTGCAATTTGCCTGGGCTTTACATACTCCTTCTTTCTGGACTGCTTCACCAAATCTTCGGTAGTAACACCATAATAACCAGCTACTGCAACCATGATTTTTTTAGCTGTTAACCCGCGTTTTTTTGGTTGACTGATTATACTAGTCAGAATTTCTTTCACTTTGTCAAGAGTAGGAGGCTCGCTGTTCATTTGGCAATAGACCATCACTCGGTTCAAAGCCCCCTCTAATTCTCGAATATTTGACTCGACGCGACTGGCAATGAAACTTACAATTTCCGGGCTTATCTGATAACCTTTTTCTTTGATTTTTCCGTTTAAAATAGCCTCTCTTGTCTCATAATCAGGCATCTGAATATCAGCAATCATCCCGCCTTCAAAACGAGAGACTAGACGATCCTCAATTGAGGGGATTTCTTTTGGAAGACGGTCTGAAGTAATGATAATTTGCTTGTTTTGACTTTGTAGGGCGTTAAAAGTATGGAAAAATTCCTCTTGAGTCTGTTCTTTTCCAGCCAAAAGCTGAATATCGTCAATAAGCAGGGCGTCAACATTACGGTAACGGTCTTTGAATTCGTAAGCTTTTCCGTCCTTGACCGCCATAATGAATTCATTAGTAAACCTTTCCGAAGAAACATATAAAACCTTTTTATCAGGCCAGGTTTCTAAGATTCGGTTGCCAACCGCATGCATTAAATGGGTTTTTCCTAAACCTACACCCCCATAAATAAACAAAGGATTATAAACAAGGCCGGGTTTCTGTGCAATTCCCAAAGAAGCGGCGTGGGCAAGCTCGTTGGTCCTCCCCACAACAAAAGTTTCGAAACGAAATTTTGCATTTATTCCACCACGATCCCTGGGTTGAGGTGAAAAATAAGCCTCTTTTTCCACATTTTCTTCTATTTTGACAGTATTTTGCACTTCCTGGGGAGGTTGTTCGGGAGCGGCCTCTTCCACTTGAGGCGAAGGGTTGCCGATTTCGTACTTTACTTCCCTAATTTCTGGGTTTATTGCTCTAATGGCTTGAATAATATAGCTGTGATATTTGTTTTGCAGCCATTCTTTGGTAAATCCGTTTGGGACACCGATCGTAAGGTTGTTTTCCCCGCTTTTTAGTATAGAGGTGTTTTTAAACCAAGTGGTGAATTTCGGTTTTGACAGGTTCAACTCCAGGTTCCCTAACACCGCTCTCCATAACTGCTCGTTATTCATTTCCATAAAAATTTGTTTCTTGTAACTAAATTAAGCGGAAAAATGATATTTTTACCTTTCCCCGCTTCGATTTTAGTTTTATTTTTTAGCGTTTTCTCTATTCTAACAGATAGGTTATCAACAGTAAAATGATAAAAAAAAAGCTAATTTTAGCCACTTTTGACAAAACTGTTGATTTGTTGTGGATTAAAAGTTGATTACGCTTTGATAGCCCGCCGTGTTTTGGGCGGGGTTTTGTTATTTTAGTGCAAAAAAGCTATAATGAAACAGCTTTTCATTAACCTAAAAAAATGACCAAGAGAACTTGGCAACCAAAAAAGAAGAGAAGAGTTAGAAGACACGGGTTTAGAAAGAGGATGTCGACCACCTCAGGAAAAAACGTATTGTCACGCCGCAGGAATAAAAAGAGGAAAAAGTTGAGTGTTTAGTAAAAAGGCTGTATATGCTGCCTAAAAAATATCGCTTAAATAATGAGCCTGATATTTTGCGTGCCATGCGTAGCCGTAGGTATATAAACAGCAAATATTTTACCTTAAAATATTTTCCCTCCCCCACTTCGATCAGGTTTGGCTTTGTGGTTTCAAAAAAGGCCGCTAGCAAGCCTGTTGTTCGTAATTTGATCAAGAGACGCATGCGCGATATTGTGAGCCGCAAACTCAAGGATTTTAGTGAAAAAGGTGATTTCTTATTCTTGGCAAGACCCGCAGCGGCCAGCGCGAGTTTTGAGGAGATAAAAACTGCAATTGACTCCTCTATCTCACAAATAACCTCAAAACTAGGCAAAAGATGAAGAAAATAGTAATTGGAGCTATCACAATTTATCAAAAAACCATTTCTCCGGACCATGGCTTGTTCCGGAGTAATTTTCCATATGGGTATTGCCGCCACTATCCTTCCTGCAGTGAGTACACAAAACAGTCAGTAGAAACGAACGGTGTGTTGAAAGGGTTGATTGATGGGTTTTTTAGAATTTTGCGCTGTAACCCCTACGCCAGCCCCAGTATAGATAAACCAAAGCATATATAAACATGTTTTCACAAATTTACCACACAGTACTCTCCGAGCCCCTACTTAACCTTTTGGTGTTTTTTTATAATCTGTTATTCAGCGATATTGCCTTGGCAATAATTGCGGTGACAGTATTGATTCGCTTGATTCTTTACCCATCCTTCAAGCATCAGCTCGAATCCCAAAAGAAACTATCGGAAATTCAACCAAAACTTCAAGAACTTCGCGACAAACACAAAGACAACCCTGAAGCACAAAGTCGGGCAATGATGGAGTTTTATAAGGAAAACAAGGTTAACCCGTTTAGTTCGTGTCTGCCGATGATTGTTCAATTGGTTATACTTTTGGCCCTTTACAGAGTGTTTTTGACCGGGCTTGGCGGCCAAGGTTTGCCGGGGCTTTATTCATTCATCCAAGACCCTAGCCCGATTGACACCGTGACCTTGGGAGTAGACCTTGCTCAGAAAAATATTGTATTGGCCGTGATAACCGGAGCGGTTCAGTTCGTGCAAAGTAAGCTGATGACGAAGTTTCAACCCAAGCCACAGTCCGGGGGTGGTCAAATGGATATGGCAGGAGCAATGACCAAACAAATGGTTTATGTATTCCCAATCATTACCATTGTAATTGGTGCCCAGTTACCAGGTGGTTTAGTGTTGTACTGGCTCATCACCACACTCTTTGCAATTGGACAGCAGTGGATTATAATAAATGACAAAAGTAAGTAAGAAGCAGATGGAATCAGCCCAGCAAAAAATTAAAAATCAGATTGAAAAATTACTCGCCTTGATGGGGGTTTCCGGGAGTATTGCTATTGAAGATCGTGAGGGGCATTTGTATTTTAATATTCGCACCGAAGACTCGAACATGTTGATAGGCCAGTACGGGCAGAACCTCAATTCGCTACAACATATTGCAAGGCTTCTGGTCCGAGCGGAAAATGCAAAGGAAAATCCGGAGCAAGAAGAAACAAGGTTTTCTGTTGATGTTGAAGACTACCGTAAAAACCGCGAGGAGTTCCTGGAGGCCCTGGCTCGGAAAGCAGCTTCGCGCGTCAGAGAAACTCAACAGAGTTTGATTTTGAAACCTATGAGCAGTTACGAGCGTCGAGTAATTCATGAAAAACTCTCCGCAAGCGACGATCTGATTACGGAGAGTATTGGTGAAGGACCGGAGAGGCGAGTGGTAATAAAATTGAAAGTATAACCCAGCCCTTTCAGGAATTTTTCAAAACCCATACCCAATTAATAAAGCCGATTAATCAGAGGCTGTGAGCACCCAGCTGAAAGAAAGAGCTGGGTTTTTGACGCAAGGATGTTGATTTAGTAGAATATTCCAAACAAGGAGGATGTATGGCTCGGTGGAAACTTCACCCAATACTCAAACGGCGAAAACCCGAAGGCCCGCGAATTAATATCGATACCGGCAGGCCGGTTTCTAAAAAAGTCGCCCAAGCCGGCGACAAGTGTTGGGCCAGAGACTGCCCGGGAATTCTGTCCTTTCGGTTCAGTTGAGGGACTTTGTATCTGGAGTGCAGTTCGCACCCTTGTTACCATTATCGTAAAGCAACAAAACAAGAAAAGGCCTCTCACCAAGGCCTGATCGTCTCCGGAGGGCACTGTAGACTTTGACGGTTTATCCGTCTTTTTTTTGTAAAAAATTCAAGTATGGTATCGCGCCAACGAACAACCAAAAAAGAAGCGATAAATCATTTTTGAAAAAGGGCGCGTCAACTTGGCCATGGACCAGTAGCACAACCAGGCCAGAGCAAATAGATAAAACTACTGGCCGTAATTCCGGCTTGGTTTTATAGAGTCTTATCGCTTGCCAAAAAGCAATCATAACAAGCGCCGTTGCCGCGGCAACTCCAACAAACCCTGTCTCTACCCAAAAGTTTAGGAAAAAGTTATGTGGGTAATTGAGAATTTCATCTGACTCGGATTTTTTCACCTGTTCGTATGCATCGCGAAAGCCATAAAGCCCTGCTCCGGTGAGTGGGGAGTGTTGAATAATTTCCCAAGCGCCAGAATAGAGCTTGACCCTCTCAAACGAAGCTGGGTCTGTTCCAGAGATAAGCGGCGCCAAGCGGTTCCGGGTTGCGGGGATTATGGTTATAGCGATTGCAGTAACCAGCAAGGAGGCAAAAACGTATTTTTTGTATCGACTAAAAAGCGATAGGAATCCGATCGCAGCAACATAACCAATCCACGCCCCGCGGGAAAAGGTTAGGATGAGTAGCAGGGTGCCTAAACCATTCACCCAAAGCAAGAACCTTCTAGAAAGAGGAGTCTCTCCTTTGAGTTTTGCTTTTATCTCGGAAAAAAATATTAGCAGCCCAGCATACAAGCCCAAGACCGGGGCAATAAGCAAGCTGGTCGCATTTGGATATGTGTAGAAGGAGACTATGCGTCTTGGTTCTAGTCCCGGTCCCCACCAGGCAGGCGGCAGTCGGTAAAGTGTAAAGAGTTGCAGTATTCCAAAAACCGAGAGATACACAACCAGGACCACTAGCGCTTTCAGCGCGCTCCAAAACTTTTCTCTACTATCGATCAAAAGCCAAAATAAAGACAAAAATAAAAAGCCCTCTATATAGTAGGCTTTATACAGGCCTAAAGCTTTGGCCAAATGTGGCGATACAAAGACGCTGATGAGTCCGGCGAGCAGTAGTAGTGCGCTTGTGGCAAAAAAACCAGGCGCGATTTTGATAGCAAGAGTGATTTTTTTGCTAATTTCAAGACGGTAGTCCTTGTTCATGAACAGTTTGAACAGGACCATAGCCGCAAGCAATAAAATCATCCACTCCAAAAGCGTTGTAGGTATTTTTGCGAAACTAAAACGAACTTGATAAACAGGTAAAAAAGCAAGGATAAGGTAAATACCCCAGTATGGTTTTTTCCAAACCGTAACCACATAAGCGCCGAGCAGTAATGCAATATAGGCTGGCATTTATGGAACAATAATATCTATGTTTTGACTCCTCTGACCGCTGCTAGATTGAGCAAAAAGTTTGTAAGTTCCTGAAGGGACTGACCCACCCTGCCAAGTTAACCGGTATTCGGTATAGCTACCGTTGGATTGAGGGACGGTAACTGCGGCTCCGCTGATTTTTATCGGAGCCTCGTTGTCCTTCTGATAATAAAATTCTACCCCGGAAGCTTGTGAATTTCCCAAGGCAGTGAGTTGGTAAGGGAAAAAGATTACTTCTCCCCCAGCGGGACTTGTCAACGCAACATTCATTCCTGTATTGAGTGTAATTTTGCGAGAAGATTCATATGACGCCCCTGACTCATCCTCAACCAGAGCTGTTATTGTGTGAGGTCCGTCTGGTTCTGATCCCGAGTAAAAATAACTAATTTTTTTCTCGGAGGAAGAAAAAATTTCTTTGTTATCAAAAAATAAGGTGAGTTTTTTTATCTTACCATTCTGTGCCTCGGCAGAAATTTTTATGGGAAAAGAAGTTATTGTAGCCTCGTCATCCGGCGAGGTGAGATTAATTTTGTCGGATTGAATCACAGTTCCGCTACCTATACCGGGGTACGAATAACCATGGTCTTTTGCCCACTGGATGACCGGGTCTTCCCAGGCCGGGTCGCTTGGCTTTTCTGAGTGGAAGACGGTATATACTTGAGTTGTGATTTCATCTTTTGGTGTGTCCTTGGTCGCAGGTTGTCCGGTCCTACGATCAGTCTGGATGGGAATGTGAACATCGTCGAATTCTTCCGGTATTGCAAAGCTCGCAAAAACTTCTGGCTTGGTTTCAGGAGTGTACCCGGTTGGAAGCTTTCCTGAAACCTTGTCTACTGCAATATCGCGAATACCATCGGGACGAGCAAAGTTTTCTGCCGGCACCCCCTCGAGTGCTTTACGCATGAAGCTGTTCCAGATTGGTGCTGCCACCGCACTGCCGCCGGCGCCAGCCTTCATTTTAGTATTATCACTATTCCCCGCCCAAACACCGGCAGCTAGCTGCGGTGTATATCCAACAGTCCAAGCATCGCGGTATTCTTGAGTTGTTCCAGTTTTGGCAGCCACCGGCCTACCCGATAAGGTGAGGTAGTTTTGATTGCCGAAGGTAGTGGCGCGGGCGTTGTTGTCTGATAATACTGAATTCATAAGGAACGCGACCTCCTCGTCGAGAACTCTCTGACCCTCAGATTCTTTGTGCTCTTCTAAAACCTCTCCCTTCGTGTCTTCAATTTTCAAAATTGTTACCGGATCGTGACGTGTTCCGCCTGTAGCAAAGACACCGTAGGCAGAGACATGATCAATCAGCTTCACCTCGCCGCCACCTAGTACGAGCGAAGGTCCGTAGCGAGTCGGGTCGTCTAAGGTTGTAATGCCCATATCGCGGGCTGTTTTGATGGAGTCATTGAGGCCGACCAGTAAAATCATTTTTACAGCCGGAATATTCAGAGAGCTTGCGAGCGCTTCTCGGATAGAAACCGGGCCACGAACCTGGTTGTTATAGTTCAGGGGGACATAGCTTTCCCCGCCAAATTCGCCAAAATTTGTGACTACGTCCATAAGCATTGAGGCCGGCGCGTAACCTTCTTTGAATGCGGTTGCGTAGATATATGGTTTGAAAGAAGATCCTGGCTGCCTGGGCCTGAGGGCAACATTGACCTGTCCATCGATCTCTTCATTGAAATAATCTTTTGACCCCACCATAGCCAGAACCTCACCTGTTCGAGGGTCAATAGCTACTAGTGAGGCGTTGGAGGCGTTGTATTGAGTCGCGTTCTTCTCAGCGTGTTCGGCCACAGCCTCCTCTGCTTTTTTCTGTAGATCAAGATCGAGGGACGTGGTTACTTTCAGCCCGGATTCACGCAAGGTTTTTTCCCCGTATTTTTGCACCAAAAGATCTTGGATATACAGTGTGAAGTGGGGCGCCTCGATCGAGTTTTTCACCGGGGAAAATTCCACCTCTTCGTTTTGTGCTAGGTCACGTTCTTCTTCGGTTATATAGCCTTGCTCGTACATTAGTTGTAAGACTGTGTTTTTACGCGAGTCAAGCCGTTCTTTATTAGGACCATAAGGAGAGAGCAAGGTCGGCCCTTGCGGCAGCGCCGCAAGGTAAGCAGCTTCGGCTAAGGTGACCTGGGACACCGGCTTGCTGAAATAAGTTTGTGCGGCAGCCTCTACACCGTAGGCGTTGGAACCATAAGGCACTTCATTGAGGTAAAACCTTAAGATTTCATCTTTACTGAATTTTCTTTCAATTTGGATCGAAAGGGCGATCTCCTTGATTTTTCTGGAGACCAGTTTTTGTCGTGTTAGCAGGGCGTTGCGGATAAACTGCTGGGTGATGGTACTACCTCCCTGGCCTCGGGACAGCGTGACAATGTCGTAGAGAATAGAATATATCGTTCTGGTTATGTCGATTCCAGAATGTTTATAAAAATCTTTATCCTCGATCGCAACAGTGGCATTTTTTACGTTTTGTGGGATTTCGTCCCAGGACACAAGACGTCTTTTTTCCTCTCCGAATATGTCATAAAGAACCTTGCCATTGCGGTCTAGAATTTGTGTGGACTCGACTACGATGCGCGAGTTTATTTTGTTCGGATCGGGGAGGTCTTTGGAATAAAAAGCAATTGCAGACAAGCCGAAGAGCGTCATGGCAATAGCCACAACCAAGCCCAGTTTGGCGAGTTTTTTCCACACAGGACCCTTGCCAAAAATTTTTGGCAGACGGAGCCCTCCCTTTTTCTTCAAAAAGTTAAAAGACGAAGCTTTTGATCCGCCGCTAACCGAATAAAGCATTCGCCTTTTTCTATTGAAATAATCCGTGCCTCTATTGTTTTTCCAGCCCTGTTTGTATGAGCTCATTTGAATCTTGATGATATGTATTTGCGTTGTTCATTATGTCAAAAATCTGTTAAAATGTAAAGAGTTAATCTCAAAACGATGAACACAAACAATATTGATCTAATACTCAGCAGAAGAGTTGCTGAAGCGATAGACAAGGGCAGTCTTAAAAAGAAACTGTCTTCCGGAAAAAAGCTTAGGATAAAACTTGGGATAGATCCAAATCGTCCTGAATTGCATATCGGGCACGCGGTGCCCCTAATGAAACTGCGGGAATTTCAGAACGCGGGACATCAAGCGGTACTCATCATCGGAGACTGGACGGCACTCATTGGCGACCCTTCAGGCAAGGACGAAACGAGGCCTCAACTGACCAAAAAAGATGTGGCAGGCAATGTAAAGAAGTTTAAGGCCCAGGCGTACCAAATTCTAGACAAGAAAAAAACTGAAATCAGGCTACAGAGTGAGTGGTACAAAAAAATGGGTCTTGAAAAGATTATAGAATTGGGCTCGCATGTATCGGTTGGGCAAATGCTCTCTCATGAAACTTTTCGCAAGCGTTTAGACCTCGGCCAGCCCTTCTCTTTTCATGAATTGCTCTACCCCTTGCTTCAAGGCTACGACTCGGTTGCGGTCAAGTCAGATATCGAACTTGGGGCCCTTGATCAAAAGTTTAACGTCTTAATGGGGAGGGCTATGCAGCACGCCTACGGACAGTCTCCTCAAGACGTTATTTTGATGCCATACCTTATTGGCACCGACGGCAGAGAAAAAATGAGTAAATCATTGGGTAATTTTATTGCATTATCCGATTCTGCCGAAGAAATGTTCGGTAAGGTCATGCGCATCAATGACGTGATGATGGAGCAATACTTTTATCTCTGCACAGAAATGCCCGCAGACGAGATTGGTAAGGTTTTGAAATGGCCTGACAAAAAAAGAGTGAAGATGTTGCTCGCAAAAGAGATCACTAAGCTTTACCACGGGCAGAAACCGGCGGAAGCGGCTGAACAAAATTTTGAATCGAAATTTGGCAAAGAAAAAAACCTTGAAATCGCCGTAGCGGACAAGGTTTTGACAGCGGACAAGGTTTTGTTGGGACATGACGGCAAGAAGTCTTTGGTAGAAATATTGGTAGAGTCAAAACTTGCTTCGTCAAAATCCGAGGCGCGACGAAAGATCTTAGAAGGCGCGATAGACATCAATGGAGAAAGGGTGGCTGATATCGCCCATAGATTCAAGCCAGAGAAAAACACGTTAGTAAGATTCGGAAGAAAACTCCTAAAGTTTCAATAAACGGCTGTTTTGCGGGTTAATATTTTTTCTTCCAACCAACCAAATCCTTTTTAAAGCATTTAGGGCAAGAGTGCTTTCGATATTCGAAGTACTCTTTTTCGTTTGCGTCATTGAAAGAAAAAGTGATTTCTTTTTTACAGCTGGGACAAATTGATTTGATCTGGTAGTTTTGTTCCATCACCTAACTTTAGTTGACTAGTTCCTGATACATATCGAGGTATTTACCAGCAGACCGGTTCCAGGAGAAGTCTTGTTCCATGGCGCGTAACTGCAATTTTCTCCAGACATTCTTTAACTGAAAAAGTTTTTGCGCCTCTAGAATACTGTTTGTCAGCGCCTCAGAAGTAAAAGGTCCGAACACAAAACCGTACCCGCCGGGCTTTTTGTGGTCTTTGACAGTGTCGTGTAGCCCCCCGGTATCCCGAACCAGCGGCAGCGACCCATAGCGCATTGCTATCAACTGAGTCAGGCCACAAGGCTCAAATCGTGACGGCATAAGGAAAATATCGGAAGAAGCGTAAATTTTTCTTGCCAAGGGGTGGTCATAACGATTGATAAAAACAAAGCTTTTTGGTTGTTTTTTGGCAAGCTGTTGAAGCTTTTTAGAAAGTTTTTCATCCCCCGTACCTAGTAAGATAAACTGGATGTTTTCATTCTTGAGCTCGTCAGCGGCAGCGAGTACCAGCTCAATCCCTTTTTGGTTGTCTATTCTGGTCACGCCGCCGGCCAGCATTTTGGATACGTCAATCTCGAGGCCAAACATTTTTTGTAGATTGGTTTTATTGAAGGCTTTTTCATCCAGATTTTTGGAAGAATAGCGGAAGTAAACCGACTGGTCTGTGCTTGGGTCGTAGTAGTCCACATCAATACCGTTGAGAACGCCAACTACTCCGCCAGCCTTGGTTTTTAGGAATTTATCCATCCCTACTCCATATTCCGCAGTTAAAATTTCTTTGGCGTACTGTGGCGATACGGTATTCACCCGGTCAGTAGAAAGGATGCTTTGTGCAAAGAGGTTGTAGTACTGAGAATTACTCTCACTTTTTGTGCTGGGGTCAAGCTGATCTATTTTTATCCCGACTCCCCGCAACATTTCTTCTCCCGCGTAGTTTTGGTGATTGATATTATGTATGGTCAAAACAGTTTTAACTTTTGATAATGGATGGCTCTCAGGCAAAGACTTGACCATCACGCACAAGGGGGCTGTTGGCCAGTCGTGCGTGTGAATGATGTCTGGCACCCAGCCAAGCTCAGAGAAGCTTTCCAGTACGGCTTTTGAAAAAAGTAAAAACTTGAAAGTCTCTCCCTCTTTGTCGGATTTGGATTTTCCATAAATCGGTCCCTGTGAGAGGTAAGAGTTTTCCGAGACCAAAAAAAGCGGCACCTTGGAGTTAGGTAGCTCGCTTTTTAAAATTTGAATCTTGTATTCTGAACCCAAAAATTGAATATTTTTTTTCAATACCGTTTCAGCCATTATCGATTTAAGGTTGATTTCACTATAGGCCGGGATAAAAATTGCCGAATCTACTTTCGACTGGTCAAAAGATTTCGGCAAGGACCCTACGACATCTGCAAGCCCACCAACTTTAGCTAGAGGAGAGACCTCAGAAGACACGAATGCTACTTTGATTTTTGTTTTCATTTCAATATTTTAAAGGATGGTAATTTTTAGCTTTTAAGAATTTTATCAAATCATCGTAAACTTGGGTAGGGATTTTCAGAAAACCAACCGGATCAATTAAAGGAATTTTTTTGTCGTGGATCTCCTGGTGGTAATCGCTCCCAGCTGTGATGATGAGGTTAAGGCGCTTGGCTAAAAATTCATAGCGCTTGATCTGTTCCCAGTTGTGCTTCGGAGTAAAGACTTCCAAACCTGTGAGCCCGGCTGATTTTAGCTTGCTGATCAAACCCGAGTCTTTTGAGGAAAGGTGGAAACCGGGATGAGCTAAAACCGCAAACCCCCCAGCCTTACGGATCAGAGAGATTGCAATTTTTGCCGGAAGTAATCGTTCAGGCACATAAGCGGGTCTCCCGGGGGCCATGTATGCGTTGATTATAGAAAAAATATTTTTATCACCGATTTCTTTGAGAATTTTGCTCAAATTCTTAGGGTTTTTTTTCAACTGTTTGACTGCGTGGAACAAGCCCAGATAGTCTGCTTTTTCGGAGCTTAGTGTTTTTTTATCAATCTCAAAACCAAGACCTTCCAGCTTCACTGCAATTTTTATCAAATCGCCCCGCCTTTTTTTCTGGAACCCCGCCAGAGCTTTTTTTAGCCCGGGGTTTTCCGGGTCAAAACAATAACCAAGGATATGAAGCTCTCTTCCTTCAAATTCGGTTCCGAATTCAATTCCCGATAGCACATTGATTTTGAGCTTGTCCCCTGCTCTGCCTGCAGACGGCAAGTGCTCAAGCGTATTGTGGTCGGTTATGGCAGCGAGCTTTATTTTTGCTTTTTTGACCTGTTTTAGTACGGTTTCTGGGGAGTCTTGTCCGTCTGAAAAATTTGAGTGGAGATGTAGGTCAAACTGTTTGTTTGGCATAAGTTTCTAATTCGGGAATTATGTTTTTGACGGTTTTTAGTTCAGTTACCGCCTTGATGTGCATCAAGGTTTTTAACCTGAATAGGTTTATTTTTCTTTCCGCTTTTTCATCATAGGTAAGGCCCCGCTTTTCAAAATAGTATTTGATGATCTGTCCATTTAGAGAGCTATAGTCTTTCTGAGTGATCTGGTAAAGCATGGTTTTTGTCTGGGTCAGGAAATAGGACAGATCGTAAAGCTCGTCATAGTACATCGAATCATTGAAATCTATGACGACCGTCTTCTGAGGGTAGTCGCTGAAGATGATATTGTGTGGCTGATAATCCCCGTGAATCAAATGGAGCTTGTCTTCATCTATGATTTCTTTTTCTTCTCGCATCATTCGCTCAGTGACGGCGCGAATCAGCGCTTCGTGGTCAGGGTAGCGGTGGTTCAGGCTACCGATGAGCTCGCGAAACTTATTTTTTTCTTCTTGCCAGTCGAAATCTGCGTCTGGGATATGGACCGGTTTTTTGCTGTGAAATTCAATTAGCCAGTCTATCGCCTTCCAGATTTTTTCCGTCCATACATCTTCCGGTACCCATTTGAATTTATCATAGAGGGATTGCCCCAAAATGTTTACGTATAGCAGCAAGTGGAACTCTTCGATATACGCAACCGGCCGGGCAACAATGTTTTCCCCTTCGCCGAAACCCTTGCCCCAGAGAGCTTTCAGTACCTGGTAGTGTTTTCGTCTCTTAAAACTGGGGTCAGCTGAACCGCGGAGTGTTGTTTCAAACTCTGTGCCGTCAGCCTTTTTAAAAACAAGCCTGTATTCAGCTAATATTGCTTTTGGGTCAAGAACAAAATTTGGATTGTGACGATTTATTTTTAGACTAACAAGCTCGGTCGCTTCCGGAAACAGGTCGAGGGAGTTGCGGAAAAATTCTTCCATTACTTGCTGGTCGATAATTTTTTTAACGCCTTCCATTTTCCTTGCTTTTAATTCGAAGTGCTACTTGATAAAGTTCGATGTATTTTTTGGCCGGCAAATCCCATGAAAATGATTGTTTCATTGCACGGGCCACTAACTTGGTCCAAGAACCCTGATACTTGAAACTTTCTACGGCTTTTGCTATTGCCACCAGGAGATCGTCTTTGTTGTAGTTTTGAAACACAAAACCGTTTCCACTGTCGCTCCGAGGGTCAAACTGGGTTACGGTGTCGTGTAGGCCTCCTACAGAACGGACGATTGGGATAGATCCGTAACGTAGGCTGATGAGCTGAGAAATCCCGCAGGGTTCATAGCGCGAGGGCATGAGGTAGATATCTGAGCCTGCATAGACTCGAGAGGCCATTTGTTCGGTAAAAGGTGAATATACCCCAACCTTGCTACGGTGCTTACGAGCAGTCTCCCGGAAAAATTTCAAATAATCTTTTCTACCACTCCCCACAACCACAATCTGTAGGTCCATTTTCAGTAAAATTGGCATCGCCTCCATTATAAGCTTGAAACCTTTTTGTTCAGTGAGCCGGTTGATAATCCCAATCAGTGGAGTTTCTTCTTTTATTGTCAGCCCTACCTCTTTTTGTAACAACTGTTTGTTTTTTTTCTTTTTCTCCAAAGAGTTTACATCATAATTTTCGTACAAGTTTTTGTCAAAAGCTGGATTGATCACCTCATAATCAATGCCGTTGATGATACCAAAAACGCGATCTTTTCTGCGACGAAGATAGTTTTCCAACCCTGATCCGAACTCGGCGGTCAGAATTTCTTTTGCATAACGTTCCGAAACTGTGTTTATAACAGTCGCGTTCATGATTGCGCGTTTTGCGAAATTCATATAATTGCGGAAACCCTTTTGTTCAGGAGGGGCTCCTGTTCCCTTGTCGAACTTGTCTTTTGGCGCGCTATAAAGCCTCGGTGTTCCCTGATAGTTCAGGTTGTGGATGGTAAAAACAGTAGCGGTCTTACTAAAAAGCTCGTCGCCAGAGTAATAACTTTTAAGGTAATTGCAGATTATGCTACCGTGCCAGTCATGAGTATGAATGATATCTGCTTTGTAATTAATTTGTTTGAGTAATAAAATAGCTGCCTTGGCTAAAAATATCCAGCGTAGCGCCTCGTCATTTTCGGAGGCGCGGTAGACTTTGACCGAGGATCCAAAAAGTTCTTCATTTACTGCAAAATAGATCGGCAAGCCATCATTGGAGACATGTTTTCTAAAGCTGACCGGATACTCCGCCCCATCTATAACCACTGGTTTGTTAATTGAAATGTTTTCTCTTTGAAGATTGCGTTTGCGGACAAGTCCGTAGTAGGGGGTAATCACTATTACTTCATGACCCTCTCTGGTCGTCGCTTTCGGTAGGGCGTATCCAACATCACCCAAGCCTCCGACCTTGCTGTAAGGAGAAACCTCCGCAATTATATGAGCAATTCTCAGTTTTTTAAATTTTTTGGATCTTGTCATGATGTGAGGCGCCGCAAATCGCAAGCGCAAGCGCGTCCGCTGCGTCATCAGGTTTGGGCACCGTTTTAAGTTTTAGAATATTTTTAACCATATATTGTACCTGACTCTTGTCCGCTGCGCCGTAGGAGGTAATTTGAGATTTCATCTGCAGAGGAGTAAGCTCTAAAATTTTTATTCGCTTACTTTGCAGTCCTGCCAATATCACCCCTCTAGCTTGAGCAACTTGAATAGCTGTTTTGACATTTTTTGCAAAATAAATGGACTCGACAACAGCCATTTTTGGGTGATATTTTTTTATTAATTTGTCTAAGTCTTTCTGAAGTGTCAGGAGTCTTTCGGCTGTATCGTCTGATTTCGGAGTAGAAATTATCCCCCAGTCTAGAGCATTTAGCGGCGACTTGTCTAGTATGGCGTAGCCGGTTGTAGCCAGTCCTGGGTCGATGCCTAAAATTCTCATAACTATAAAATCGCTGAAGTGTGAACCGCGACTACATCTTCATTATCCGAAAGAGCCTCGAAAAGTTTTTGGACTTTCTGTTTATCGGACTCGCTAAGCTCAATTTGGTTTTTTGCCTCCATTATAATTTCCGCGCTCACTACTGTAAGACCTTGTTTTTCCAGAATGCTCTTTACCTGTCCCATATCCAGCGGAGCAGTGTAAACCTCGAGCCCGTCTTCTGACGAGCGAACATCTTCGGCCCCGGCTTCGATGGCCAACAGCTCGAGATCTGAAACATCCTTAGCCCCTTTTTCTACCAGAATTTGGCCCTTGCTTTCAAAATTCCATGTAACTGAATTTGTTTGTCCCAGAGAGCCCCCATTTGCGTCGAACAGGTGTCTTATTTCCGAGGCAGTACGGTTTTTACTATCAGTGGCCACCTCTACTATAAAAGCAGTTCCAGCCGGTCCGTATCCCTCGTAATTGATAGAGACCAGCTCCGCCCCTCCAGCACCACTAGCTTTTTCGATTGCTCGGTCAATATTGTCTTTGGGCATCTGTGAGGCTTTGGCCTGTTCTATTGCCAGGCGAAGTTTGAAATTCGCTGCGGGATCCGCCCCACCATCTTTGGCCGCAATAGTTATTTGTTTGCTCAATTTGGAAAAAAGCTGACCTTTTTTCTTGTCAGTCGCGGCTTTTTTATGTTTGATTTGTGACCACTTGGAGTGACCTGACATTTACCCTCTGATAACCGTGAATAAAATATATGCAATATAACAACCGAGCATAACCCCGCCCTCCCAGCGCTCGATTTTGCGATTATAAGTAATAGAAAACACCAACATCAAGAGAGAAAACACCAGCATAACGAACAGGTCGAGATACCACGCAGGTTCGAAGTTGATGGGGTTGATAATCGCCGAGACTCCTAGAACAGGCAGCGTGTTGAAAATATTGCTTCCAACTATATTGCCGACTGCAATATCATCGTGATTTTTTTTCGCCGCGACCAAAGAAGTGATGAGCTCGGGCAGAGAGGTTCCGATAGCAACAACTGTTAAACCAATCAACACTTGAGAGACGCCGAGAGCGGTTGCGATACCAGTTGCGCTGTCGACGGTAAGTTTTCCACCAAGAATGACTCCTGCCAGACCCATGATTATTAATCCAATGATCTTGGCAAGTTGAATATTCTCTTTGCGAAAATCTTTTTTGAATTCGTCTTGATTCGTATTTTTATGATTGGACTGCTTTACCACCACGCCGATCAAATAGTACAAAAATACCGAGAACACCAGCAGTAAAACAACCCCGTCGTTACGACCAAGCGTATCCGGAACAAAACCATGATTGGAGTAACGGTCAGCGACTGCGGTAACCAAAACCAACGCCGCCAGGAGCATCATGGGAATTTCTTTAGTGATAGTAGATTGTTTGATATGGATTGGGTACAGTAAAGCTGTAAGCCCCATGATTAATCCAATGTTGCTGATGTTGGAACCCACAATATTACCCACGGTCAGAGCAGCCTCGCCTCCCAATGAAGCGATGATGTTAACTGTAAATTCCGGCACTGACGTACCGAAAGCAACCACCGTTAAACCGACAACTAACGGAGAAATTCCTAATCGACGCGCTAGCTGGGTCGCTCCGTCCACAAGATAATCAGCGCTCTTCAGTAGCAGCGCAATTCCGGCGATGAATACAAGAATATTAGTGAGCATTTAGTCTAACTAATCATCGAGCCCAAGCTTTTTGTCTGCCTTGAGCTTAATAGTTTCAATTTTATTTTCTATTTCTGAGAGTCGTTTTTTCAACTTTTCTGCACGGTCAAGACCCGCTTCGAAAAATTCTAAAGATTTTTCCAGTCCGAGCTCTCCGTCCTGCAGTTGCTCGGTAATTTTTTCCAACTCGGACAAGGATGACTCGATATCGTCTTTTTTAGTCTTAGTCATAGGTCTTTTTGGTCACTTTTGCGGTTATGGTTCCTTGGTAGGGATGGATTTCCAGAGAGTCGGAAATCTCCACATCTTCTGAAGTCTTTATTATTTTACCAGATTTACGAACAATACTATACCCCCGACGGAGCGTTCCTTGCGGAGAAAGACTTTTGAGTACTTCGACTTGAGTTTTTCTCCGATTTTTTGCCAGCTCGAGCCGTTGCCGCAGTAAACCCACTAGATCTATGTAGTCGGATAAAACTCTGCGCCCGTCACCAAGGCTGCTCTCGATTTGGTAGCTGAGGGTTTGAGTGGTCCGTAGGAGATTGTGTCGTAGGGTTTGCTGGGAAGACTGGAGGGCAAAAAAACCTCGCTCCATAGTCGAGCTGATGTCTTGATGGAGCTGCTGTCTGTCAGGTACAGCCAGTTGCGCGGCATGAGTCGGGGTTGAAGCGCGTGCGTCAGCTGCCAGCTCGGCCAAGGACAAATCACGTTCGTGACCTACTGCGACGATAACAGGGGATTTCGAGGAAAACACAGCGCGGGCAATCTCTTCAGAGTTGAATTCTTTTAAATCCTCTAGCGATCCTCCCCCGCGGGTGAGGATGATGGTATCAGGAGATTTTTCGCTGTGGTTGAAATAGTCAAAAGCAGAGACAATTTCTGAGATAGCATTTTCACCCTGCACCGCAACCGGAAAAAACTGTATCAGCAGGCCGCCCCAGCGTTGCTCAACGTGAGTCAAAAAGTCAGTGTAGGCAGCTGCGCCTCGAGAAGTAATCAACCCCAGTGTTCGTGGAAATTTTGGTATCGTGCGTTTCCGCTGGGGAGCAAAAAGTCCTTCCGCATCTAATTTATTTTTTAAAATTTCATAAGCCCGCTTCAGCGATCCCTCTCCTGAAACTTCAAGCTTCTCCACAATAAAAGAAAACTTGCCCGACTTTTCATAAATTTTCGGGTAGCCTGAAATTCGAACCTTCATCCCCTCCTCGATCGGTTGTCGGATGCGGTAGACAAGGCTGAAACACGACAGAGCTTGCTTTTCGTCTTTGAGAGTGAACCAGACGAATTTATTCTGTGAAATTCGCAGATCCGCGATTTCCCCCTCAACCGTAACATTCAAAGGGCGCAAGACAGAGTTTAGAAATTCATTAAACTCCGAAACTGAGAAGATTTTATTTTTTACCAAGTCTTCAAATTGCATGAGTGCTCATGTAGTACATCATGATCCCGGCTGCTACGCTGACATTCAATGATTCTTTTTTGCCCCGCATCGGAATCTCCACTATATTATCGCACATTTGTAAGTGTCTGGGCTTCACCCCTGAAACTTCTTCCCCCAAAATGACCGCTAGAGGAAATTTTGGTTTAAATTTAGCTAAATTTATTGTATTTTTGACATTGTTTTCCAGGGCGATAATCTTTACCCCCTCGTTTTTGAGGCTGGAAATCAATGGTTTGAGTTGTTTTCTGTGCTCCCAAGGAACATGTTTTTCTGCTCCAAGCGAGGTTTTGGCCAAACGTGGGTTGCGCGGTGTCCCGGTGTACCCCGTCAGGTAAAGTTTGGTAACTTCAAAAGCATCCGCAGTGCGGAATAGCGAGCCAACGTTATAAAGACTGCGGATATTGTGAGCGATGATATAGAAATTTTTATTTGGTTTGCTGCACATAGGCACATTATAACTTGTCTTCGAATAAAAAAAAGCCCGCTAGACCCGTCGTCAACGAGTCTGCAGGCCGCAGCGGGACTGGGTTAGGGTAGGCAGAACGGGAGAATGCTAGAAACAGCGTTCGACCCGCGAGGAAGGCATTGAACTACTTCTGTGCCGGTGAGCCAGGTGAACAAAGCCCCGTCGTATAACGGCGAGAGAAAAAGAATCAAGCCTGCGACCGGCACGAGGATGAACCCCCTCCCAAATTTTTTGTGGAAATGCGGGTCAAGTCCTAAAATCGCGGTAATTGCGCCCAGGACCGCGAGCAAGCCAAGCATGCAACTGTTCATTTCATCCTCCTTCGAGCCCAAGTTTATCCCCCGAAATAATTTTTGTCAAAAAAACCGCCGGCAGAGCCAACGGAAAATTAAATTTACACAGCTTAAAGCATGAGGGAAATTTTGTTGAGCAGTGCTGCGGCGAAAAACGGAATGAAAGTGTGGGTGAACCGCTTTTCTTTGAAGATTATCGCGTTGCTTAGCGCGAGGGCGGTGAGAGGGCATACGCCGATAACAAAAATTGCTATGCTTAATTCAATCATCATTTCCTCCTTGAAAAACAAGTTTACCTAAATTTGCCAAAATGTGTCAATCAAAAAACTCCGCTCTTTTGTAGAAAAGAACGGAGTTTTGTTGGTAAGTTTTTTGAAGAGCAATATATTGATGAAGCTCTATTGAGTCCATCCTGCCTCGCGAATCAGCGAGGGGTATTAATCCTCCCGCTTATGCGGAACGACTTAGTTTTTGTTTTTGTTTCAAAAATCCCGATCGTGCCGGGATTTGCTTACCTAACATATATATTATAGCATACCTAAAAAAAAATTTCAAGAGGCAGTAAAAGACTCATCATCTTCCGGACCAATTTCGGCATTTTTGATCCCGGTAATTTTGTTAACTGCCATCAGCGCCCGGATGGAGAGGTAGAGCATGATCGCAGCAAGAAAAATATTTGACCCACCTCTTCTTTGTTCATCGATTAAATTGATGAAAGTAACTGCAATCGTGACCAGAGAAAAAACCAGTAAAGTGATCGCCGCTGCTTTGGATTTGTAGTGGCGAAGAAAATAAGTCAGCAAGCCAAAGATAACTCCGTCGACTATCATGGCGGTGTGCGGGATGAATAGCCCGAAAATGATTTGCATGGCTGCAACGAGGAAAAAAGCGATCGAAGTGTCGCGAATGATTTTTTCGGCTTCGGCCCGCGTGTCGATTTTCCCCGGGATAATTTTTTCTGAATTTTGTTTCTCGTCCATGAAGTCGATGAGAGTCTGTTTTTATCTTCAAAAATATTCTAGCATAAATTTCTGGCAATAAAAAAACGGCCGCGGGGCAAGCCCTTTGGCCGAGAAAAGTGAAAACTGGTTGGTCAGAATTGGTGTAAAGCTATTTCCTGTTCGACTTTCTCCACCGAGCTTTTGTCCCAGATCCCAAGCTCGGCAAAAGCGTATGTGAGGTCGAGAAGGTTGTATCCCACGACCACTCTGCGATAGCCGGATTCCTCAAGCAGCTTGACGCCGCCTTGTTGCCGGTCGACGAAGATGTAGGTACCCATATTGCCGCTGGGGT